>Ga0210404_10000027_pt1 | contig 245845 bp, 219 predicted proteins | sample IncBWH28MmetaG_FD_155455 | JGI IMG/M metagenome (GOLD analysis project Ga0210404, IMG submission 155455) | Forest soil microbial communities from Barre Woods Harvard Forest LTER site, Petersham, Massachusetts, United States - Inc-BW-H-28-M | ecosystem: Environmental > Terrestrial > Soil >... | reverse complement strand
CATCCTTATTTTTGGGTGCTTACCATTAAATACGGCGAAACCTATATCCCCAATTCAGAGATCAAATACGGTATAGTACCCGGGAAAATTGGCATAAAGATCGGGCTTCAACCGGGCGATAAAATAACCGCGGTGAATGGCCAGCCGGTAGTTCGCTTTGACGAATTGACCAGCCCGAAAGTTTTATTAGGAAACACCGATCTGACCGTGTTGCGCGGCGACGAGACGCTGCATGTAAAAGTTCCCGGGAACATAATTAATGATCTTTCTGATTATGGTGGGGTAGAACAGTTTATCAGCCGGTTACCCCGATCTAAGTTTGCTATTGATTCTGTAGTGCCGGATAGCTACGCCGCTATAGCGGGGCTGCATAAAGGCGACAGCATAACAGCTGTTGACGGCAACAAGATCCAGTTTTTTGATCAGTTACAATCTGAACTAAAAAAGGATGCAAATAAGACGGCAGTACTTGAGGTGAAACGAAATAACACGGTTACCGAGGTTACCACCAATGTAAATAAAGATGGCACCCTCGGTTTTAAAGACGGCAGAACAGGCATTGCCGCCAACTTCTCTGAACCAAAATTGAAACGGTTGACTTTTGGTTTCTTTGGCTCATTGCCGGTGGGCGCAACAAAAGCATGGGGTAATTTTACCGACAATGCGAAGGGCCTGGGCAAGGTTTTCAAAGGCGAGGTTAAGTTTAACAAGGCTGTTGGCGGCCCGGTGGCTATTGCCAATATGTTTGGCTCTCATATCGACTGGGTACGTTTCTGGGGCCTTGTCGGCTTTTTATCCATGGTACTGGCATTAACCAACCTGTTGCCTATCCCGGCGCTTGATGGCGGTCATGCAGTGTTTTTAATTATCGAGATGATCAAAGGCAAACCACTGAGCGATAAATTTTTGGAGCGGGCGCAAATAGTAGGGTTTGTTATACTGATAACCCTGATGGTATTTGTATTCGGGAATGATATTGTGAAACAGGTGATGAAGAAATAATCGAAGCTATTCTAACATAAAAAAAGTGCCCCGAAAACGGGGCACTTTTTTTATGTTAGCCTTTTAATTTTTATACCGCCGGATCAGTATACGAAGCGGAGTCACGCTCAATATCCGCAAGTGTGCGCTCCTTTTTAAAGATGGCGGCACCGATCAACGCCAGGATAGCGCCCAAAATAGCGGAGCCGATGGCAGCGCCAAATGCGCCGATGACAGCCCCATATTTTCTGCCGATGTCATTCGCACGTTCAATTTGCTCACTTGACAGGCCTTGCTCCTTAAATTTGCCCTGCTGGGAAGCTATCGACTGTTCCAATATCTGCGGGCTTAAAAATGTCAGGTATATAAAAATAAAGACAGCCAGCATTACCCCGGCAAAAACAGCATATCGAAAACCGGCTGAAAACCCATCGCCAAAGCTCATAAAGCCGCCCAACTGGTCTCTATACTCCTTTTGTGCCAGCAATAAGAAAGCGATAAAAGGAATATACCCTAAATATTTTACGCCCGAACTCTGGTCAATATTTAGGAGCTGAAACAAGTAGGTGATCACGATTGAGGTTATTACATAAATAACAGCCCATTTGGTGGCCACTTTGGTTGCGTTTTGTGTTGCAATTTTTTCCATGATTATGGGATTTAGGTTTTATTTAAAGTTAAGCAATATTTCCAATACCGCCATATCAAATGCTTTGTCTATAGCCTTACCGGCAACCGCATCTTTTTCTTCGGCAGATGGGCTGATATTCTGGAAAAAGCACATCATTGGGTAAAACAGTTCCTTTAACTCCGAGTCTTCTGGCAGTTTCGACGCTACCTTGCCAATTTCTTCCACCGGGCTATCCATTAGCACCTGGTGAGCTATTACCGGCTCGTAGATACGGTACTCATCCTGGAACTCGTCTTCATCCACCAGCAAAAATTCTTTTAGGTAATCCTCCAGTTCCGGCTCGATATCCTCATCTTCACATTCATTAAGATAAAGCAGCAGGTTCAGCAGCTCTGTTCCTCTATCCAGGGTCTGCTCCTCAATGTCCTCCCATTCCGGTGTGTCAAGGTAATCTTCTTCAAGTTTTTTAACATCCGCGCTAAAGAAATTGATCATCAGCAGATCAAAAAACACTTCACGCAAACTGTCCAGTTTGGGATGATTATCGAAAACTTCGTCAAGCAGATCAACCTTGGTTAAAAAATCCATATCCGATGCAAATACATCTTCAAATTCTTTGGTTAGCGGTTTAGCATTGAAGCTGCCGTATTTTGAAAATGCTTCCAAACCGGCACTAACGGCGGATCTTACTTTTGGGTCGATCATGATTTATTTTATTTGTAGAGATGGTTATTATTAATCGTTAAAAGCACCCTTCCTTTTAAATGCTGCCCTATGAAGGGCGAGTTACACGATTTGGAACGGTTATTTTTGGTGCTGTACTCCCACTCCTCGTCTTTGTCGAAAAGAACGAGATTAGCGAGCTGCCCCTCGGCTATAACCGGGATATCTATGTTTAATATTTCGCGCGGACTGATCGCCAGTTTTTGGATGATCAGGCCGATATCCAGCCCGGCCTTTATCGCAAGTGAAAATGCGGTTTGCAGCCCGATCATACCATACTCGGCCACCTCAAATTCCACGTCCTTAAATTCTATTTCGTGTGGTGTGTGCTGGGAAACGATAGCATCGATTGTACCGTCTTTCAATCCTTCGATCAGCGCATCAACATCGTCCTGCGTGCGCAGGGGCGGTTTAACTTTGTATTGACTATCGAAGCCTGTCAATGCTTCGTCAGTAAGTACAAGGTGGTGAGCAGCTACGTCGCAGGTTACCTCGAGCCCCTTGCGTTTAGCTTCGCGTATCAGCTCCACCGAACGCACGGTTGAAATGGTACTGAAGTGTATCTTTGAGACGGTGTACTCAGCCAGGTAAAGGTCGCGGGCTATCATCAGCTCTTCGGCCAGCGACGGAATGCCTTTCATGCCCATTAAAGTGCTTATCTCGCCTTCGTTTATTTTAGCCTTGCCGGCGATCGCGGTATCCTCTGGGTAGGAGAAAACCATCGCATCGAACCCTTGTGCATATAATAGCGCGCGCTCCATAAGCCCTGCATCCTGCACCGGCCTGTTGCCATCGGTAAACGCTTTTGCGCCGCTTAAATACATATCATACATTTCGGCCAGGTCCTTGCCTTCCCGTTTGTGGGATATGGCGCCCAGTGGATAAACGTCCACCAAATTTTTTTGCGCCCGGTTCAGTAAATATTCGATTTCGGCTTTTGAGTGCACCGGGGGTATGGTATTTGGCATCAATGCAACCCCGGTGAAGCCTCCGGCGGCTGCGGCCCTTGTTCCTGTATAAAGGTCTTCCTTGGTTTCCAGTCCCAACTCGCCAATATTGCAGTTCAGGTCAAAAAATCCAGGGGAAACACATTTGCCTTCTGCATCCACCATATCGCCATCAACATCAATTTGGCTGGCTATCCGGGTGATGACACCTTTCTCAATTAAAATATCTGCGGTTTGCTGGTCAAAAGGCGAGTTAGGGTCAATAATGGTTGCGGATTTGATAAGCAAATTCATTTGCGCTGCTTTAGGTGGGTTTTGTATCCGTTATCCCGGTTGCGAAACTGGCTGATTACTAGTTTTATAATACCTGATCAATGTTATTTCGGCGCCCAGGAAGAACAATGCCAAAATTATACAAAGTTTCCATAATTGTACGCCGAAATTTATTTCAGTTACCGCATCTCTTAATGAGCCTTTCCCGGTTTGTAAAACCGGCGACGCCTGCGGCACCAATTTGCCGAGTTCGGCGCTGCTCAAATAACTCAGGTCAGATTCGCTCCGGTTATCATTAAATGCAAAAACGGCCTCAATACTATCTTGCTTTTTCAGATCATATAGACCGGGTTCGTGCAGTTGATCCGCTATATAAAGCAGGCTTCTCCTCTCCCGTTTTTTGGTATCAGCTATAATGCTTTGATTTCCTTTTACCAGTTTCAATAATTGCTTGCCGCTGATTTGTATCGGAGCGGTTTCAATTGTTTGATCGCGACCTAAAGTATAAAATAACGGCTGGTCGTGCCCGCTAAGCAGCGCTATCCGGAACATCACAGGCACAAACAATGCATGCCGGGGCAGGTTACTAAAATCTTCATTAAGCGCAACAGCCGAAACATACACCCTTCCTTTTCCGCTGGCATAGCCGGCCCAAAAAGGCTGCCCCGGCAGCGACATGATGCTTTCAGCCCGGTTATTTGCCGATGTGCTGAACTGGTAATATTGCTTTAGCACCGGCAGATCAGGATTTTGAGGAAAACTTTCAAAAATATTTTTAAACACCCGGCTTTGCAGGTTAATGCCCGATACTTTAGTGGCTTCGGCTACCAGTTTTACCGGGTAGGCCGCGTTCATCGGCTGCAGCAGCGATTGGTAGCTATTTAAATCTGCATCTGAGGACGGAAAAACAACCAGCGTTCCGCCCTTGCTTACATAGGCCTTCAATTGTTGCGCCAGCCCGGTCGAGATGGCCTTGATATCGCTCAAAACAATCAAGGGATAACTATTCAATGCCGCATAATCCACATTGCCGTCGGGAACGCGTTTGGCCGAAAAAAAGGCATCGGCACCAAAAACCGCTTTTAAATAATTGTTCGGCGTACCGCCGTCAACCAACAAAAGGGGCATTTGCTGCTGTACATTAAACGAAAAATAAAACTGGTTATCGAAGGTCACCGGGTTATCCTGCAGGGTTATTTCGGCGCGCTGCCAGCCGGGTTGCAGTCCCGAAAATACCAGGGTATCGTATTGTACCGACCGCGCCTTCAGCGTGTAGCTTCCCTGCGCTTTTTGTGTTCCGTTGATTAGCAGTTTAAGCGGGATTTTTTCAGCTGCTTCGTCCGCGTAGTTGTGCAGCCTTACCACCAGCTTCTCGCTTTCGCCGGGCCGGTGTACGGCGCTAAGCAGGGCGATCGAATCAACGGCTACATTGGCCAGCGCATTGGCCTTAAGCTGCACCAGGCTGACGCGTACATTTGTGTCAGCCTTTACCGGCTGCGAACCGGCCATATTTTTTTGAAAATCCGAAATTACATAAACGGATCGCAGCAAATTTTTATGCATATCCAGCAAGCTTTGCTGCCGGCTGATGATTTGCTGCAGGCTCCGGCTTTGCGGACTGATCTTTACAGCATCAACTGCATCGATAAATTCATCGCGGTTTAACAGGCGCTGGTGTTTGCCTTCAAAATCCTGCGTAAGCAGCTGAAAACTATCGTTAATGCTGTAAGCTGAAGCTATTTCCTTTGCCCTTCGTTTTGCCTCGTCGAGCAGCGTGCCTTCCCGGTTAAGGGTTTGCATGGAGTACGAATTGTCGACAAATATGCTCACCGCGTGGCGCTTGCCCGCGCTGGCCGCGTTTTGCCCGGGGATATATGGTTTGGCAAATGCAAGTACCAGGAACGCCAGCGCCAGCATCCTGGCCGCCAGTATCAACCGCTCCTTTAAATTTTTACGGTGCGACTGCTTCTCCTGAATCTCCTTTAAAAATTGCACATTGCTGAAATACACCTTGTGGTACCTGCGGAAATTAAATAAGTGGATGAGTACCGGTATGGCAAGTGTAAATAATGCAAAAAGAAAAGCAGGATATAAAAAATGCATGCTTGGATCTGGGATAATGCAAATGTGCGAATTAATGCGCAAATGTTTAGATGTGCAGATGAAATCAAATGTGCAATTGACCAGGCGTTGCGTTCGCTTTTGGTGGAGTGCGAACACCCCGAACAGGCGCGAACAACCCCGAACACCCCTGAACACGCCAAAAAACTAATTGATTCCGCTGCCAGTTGGTCCTTGCCACAAGCGGGACGCTTGCGGTAGCGTGTGGCTCATGGGTGCATTAACTGCTTAAGAAAAAATGATGAATTCGCCAGAGATTTGCCTTTACCAAACTCCAATTCAATATCATCCTTCGCCTTTATGGAACCTAATTCACTGGCTTTAAAAAGATAATAAAGTGCCAGGCTTTTGGTGTCTTTATCCTTACTAAGCAGTACCATATCGCCTGTGGAAGTCTGAGTTGTCAAAACCATGTGCAAATTGTAATATGCTTCAGGACAATGATATTTATTAGCCATGATCAGTGAATAGTAATAAAGGTCAATTGATCGATACGACATAAAATATGCGACCGCGATTTTGTTATAGGCGCGGAAGTCGCCACTATCAATAGCCGCTTTCCAAAGGCGGGTCCTCTCCTTTTCATTATTCACTAATTTTGTGTATTCGGGGACACCTGTCACAATTTGTTCTTTTTCCTTCTTTTGTTTCCCCCCTTCTTTATTATTACAGGAGAGGAATATCAATACAAGTAGAATAGTTGTGAATAATGTGATAACGTTTTTCATTGTGTTTTCATTTTGGATAATTAATTGGCAACACTGGGCTCTTCGCTCCGACAACCGTCCCGCTTGTGGCAACCACACTTAATCAAGAAAACCACCCTACTCACTCCGATGCCTTCTCCGCTTCTTCTTATGCTTCTTCTCAGCAACATGCTTCCGCGTTTTCTTTCCTTTGTGTTTGCTGACTTTCGTAGATGAGGTAGATTTCTCAACGCTCGCTGTTGCTTTCGCAGGTGCAGTCACCGCAGCTTTATTCCCGCTTGTACTCGTTGAATCCTTGCTCAGTTGTTTTACGGTGAAACTGTTGTTGCGCAGGCCGTATTGCAGCTGCCGTTTTGCGCCGGTCGGTTTGGCGCCGGAGCTGTTGCCATCATAAATGGGGAACTCGCGCATCAGGATACCGTCTTTGATATAAAAATTATCATCGCCGCGGTAGCCTTTTCTTTGGGATTTGGTTAGTTTGGGGAAATCAAGCTTTTGCGCTTTCTCGCCGCCAAATTCATAGGCATAAATATTGGTGTAGTTGATAGTGTCCTTCCCTTTGGCCTGGATGATTATTTCCGGGTTGCCGTCGAGGTCCATGTCGGAGTTGTAAACGTCAACGATAGCACCGTCCAGGTCGCCGGTTGTGGTGGTGTATCTGGCTGCGGCCGAATCGGAATGCAGGATAGCGAACGCGCCTTTTGCCGAAGAACCTCTCCCCCAGCTCAATACGTCATAATCCTGGCCCGGCGAAACCTCGATCATCTTGTGATAGCGGAAAGGCTCCATCAGCAGCGGTTTTGTCGCTTTGGGCACGGACGCGGACGCAGGTTTTTTGTCGTTGTTACTGCAAGCGGCAAGCAGGCCAAGGCCTGTCAGCAAAAACAAATAAAACCCGTGTATCCTGTTCATCGCGTTAGTTATAAAGCATATCCGGCGAAAGTTCGCCCTTTGGTTTGCCCGGAATGGTCATAAAAACTTTCAGGCTTCCCGTGCTGCCGTTGTCAAAATATTTTATCGTTATTTTATGGTAACCTTTCTGCAAAGGCACCGTTCCGCCCTGGTCAAATACGCCGTGCTTACCATCGTTGTCAACAACAAGCTGGTCATCTATCAATAAGGACGATCCGTTTGCCGATGATGTTGAAAAACCGTAATTCCCGTCCGTATCAATACGGATAAATCCGCTGTATATTATCCCGAACCCGTGCATATTTTTCCTGAAGGGAGCCGTATTAAAGCTCATCACAACGCCGGTATCCAAAACAGCGGCTTCCTTTAACTGGCCGACGCCGGTAAACTCACCCGAATATAACTGGTATTTAGCGCCCTGGGCCTTTCCGGTGTAATTAACCGCAGGCAATGGGGTTTTATTATACACCACCACATGCGTTACCACGCTTCGTTTACCGGATGGTGTGATCACGATAGTTTCCAGGTCGCGGTATTGGTCCGGCGGCACATTATAGGTCATCGGGATAGTGTATTCCATATCTGTTTCGCGCGGCGTGTAACCATCAATAGTATAGTAAACTTTTGCACCGGTAACCGGCGATTTTAAATTCACATGCATTTGTGTACCGAACATAATGGTATCCTGCGTCCCGATAGCCGGGGGTACACGATAATCGAAATTATGCTTGTCAAACCAGGCCAGGTGATTGGGCAGGCGTGTATTGGCAAAATCAGTATAGTTTTTATTGGCAATAGGCGTCCATGCCACTTCCGACAGGGCAAGTAGCCTGGGTAATATCATGTATTCCACCTTATTGTCGGTCGGGATGTATTCCGTCCACACATTGGCCTGTACGCCCAGTATAAACTTTTGCTGTTCAGGGGTTAAAACGGCCGGGGTTGGGTTATAGCTGTATATTTTGCTTAACGGATCGTACCCGCCAATGCTCAGGGGCTCAACGTTCAGCTTGCCCTGCAACTGGTCGAGGTATAATCCGCCGCTGCCGGGGGTCATCACCACGTTATGGCTTTGCTGCGCCGCGGCAATACCGCCTGCTTCGCCGCGCCAGCTCATTACGGTAGCGTTGGGCGAAAGGCCGCCTTCAAGTATTTCGTCCCAGCCAATGATACTACGCCCTTTCGAGTTCACAAATTTCTCGATCCGCTGTATAAAATAGCTTTGCAGCTGATCTTCCGTTTTTAATCCCAGCTGTTTCATCAGCTTTTGGCAAAATGCCGATTTTTTCCAGTCGTCTTTCGGCACTTCGTCACCGCCGACATGGATAAACTTACCCGGGAATAAGCCCATCACTTCGGTTAAGACATCCTCTAAAAAGCCAAACGTTTTTTCCGACGGGCAATAAATATCATGAAATACGCCCCAGGTTTCGGCTACCTTGTAAGGATACCCTGGGTTGCAGCCCAGTTCGGGGTAAGCAGCAAGTGCGGCTTCCGAGTGGCCGGGCATTTCAATTTCGGGTACAATGGTGATATACCGGTCGCCCGCGTATTTTACTACGTCGCGTATCTGGTCCTGCGTATAATATCCGCCATAAGGCGTATTATCAAATTGCTGCGGCGTACGGTCGTGATAGTTGCCGATAACCGTTTGCGCCCGCTGACTGCCGATTTGGGTAAGCCTCGGGTATTTCTTTATCTCGATGCGCCAGCCCTGGTCGTCGGTTAAATGCCAGTGGAAGTTGTTGAGCTTGTAGGCGGCCATCAGGTCGATATACTTTTTCACAAATTCAACCGAAAAAAAGTGGCGGCACACATCCAGCATTAATCCCCGGTAGCCAAAGCGCGGGTAATCTTCTACCTGCACGCAGGGCAATTTAATTGTTGCGCCATGCTCAAGCGGCATCAGCTGTATAAAGGTTTGCACCCCATAAAAAAGCCCGGCGCCTTTTCCGGCAATAATAACTTGCTGCGGGGTGATCGTCAGCCGGTAACCATCCGCGGGCAGATCGTCGGCGCCTGTGCTGGTAAGTACCAGGCTATTGGCAGCGCCCGCGCCGTTATTGGGTTTAAGCTGCACGCGCAGCATGGCTTTATTTTGTATATAGTCTGTTAAAAACAGCACCGCCTTATTGGTAACACTGTCGGCCAGTAATGTGGTTTGCTGGCTCAATATAAACTCGCCGGATGTTTTTTTGACCGAAACCGGTGCCGGGATGATTCCGAGGCTGGGGTTAGCATCCTGTGCATTGGCCGCACCTGTAGCAACAGCCAGGTATACACAAAGCAGTAAAAATATTTTCTTAAACATATAACAAAATTATTCCTGTAAGATGAAGCGGTGAAGTTAACAGAATTTAGAAAAAATTCATCCGGCGGGGTAAAAAATTCCCGGCCGCTTGTGAAATGCCGTAAAAAAACCACCCCTGGTGAGGGATGGTTAGTTATTATTTTTTTTCTTCTTTCGGGGCTTTTTCTTCTTTAGCCGTAGTCTTTTCGTCTTTAGCGGGAGCCTTTTCCTCTTTCACCGGAGCCGCCGCAGTATGTTTATCTTTTTTCAAATCATGCGGGCGTTTTTTACCGTACGATCCTATTGCTATTTTACCCTTCCGGGTTTTTTTATCACCTTTTCCCATTGCTATAATTAGTTAAGTTGTTGAACGCAGTTTCCTCAGATTTAAAGATCCCGCCGATTTTTGTCTAATTTATGACTTTTATTGTATCAACCCTAATTATAATTACCATTCGTTACCAATCGTTCTCAACGCATTAACACCCGATCTCCAGATATAACTTAAGTTATGGTAACGATATACAAGTTCTAATTTTTAAAATCATTCTCCATTGTTATAAGTTTATCAACAGCATTTTTTTTGTTGTGGATAAGTTTATTCGTATTCGAGCGCTCTCATTCGTATTATCGAATATTTTTTTCTATACTTGTACTCGTTAGATAAATGCTATGCAAGTAATAGACGATGTAACAGACGAACAAATTCTTAAATCTCTCCTGATAAAGAGGGAAAAGCTGGTTAATGAACTTAAACGGCTAAATACGGCAATCCATTTTTTTCAACCAAACGTGAGAGGTTCCGTTATTAAATCCGACCAACCCTATTCAGAGCAATTACAAAATGGCGAATATAGCCCGTTTTTTAGTGCTGTACAGCAACTGCATTTTGCACTAAAACATTTTGGTTCGGCTAACATGCTTCAAGTATCTCAATACATATACGAATTCGATAAAAGGTTACATATAGATAAGCTTACTAAACGCCTAACTGATGCCGCATCCATAGAATACAGGAATGGGCGGCTTAATGGCTATAAGGAAAATAGGAGATATATTTATTCACTAAACGAACTGGAATAAAAAAGGGTAGCAATTTGCTACCCAAATAAGATACTGATTAAGCGTGGTTCAGTACAGCAAATATATACTGTAGACCACATTAGAGTTGCGAATCGTCGCATTTTCCTCATAAGTTATTTGCGGAAAATCGCCAGTAGCCACTCTTGTTAGTACAGGTTTGCCTCGAGAGCGTTAAAAAAGGCTGTCCGTAAAGGATGGCCTTTCCTGTTTTGTTATCAAATAGCAAACATCGCACTTTCCTGCGATACTTGCAAGCGTTCTTTGCAAGATACGACATTTGGTTTTATAATTTGGATTTTTGTCATATTTGCTACGAATTCGGTTATCGCTACAACAGTCCCAAAATAGCCGACATAACCCATTTTTAAAATGCGTTTCAGAGCGTTAATAACAAGCGTTTGACTTATGCTAAACTAATTTCATAAATTTGAATATGGCAAAGAAGAAAGAGGCGAAACCGCGCCCGGAAAAATACGAAAAAAGCAACCTTTCTATAAATGGGAGTTTTGATGGCGCTATGAAAGTGTTTTTCATTAAGCCTAAAGAACCACCGAAACAAGAGAACAAATAATGGGTGTTAAAAAGCTCTCTCCTATTGAGCAATTAGATTATGTATTGGCCTTTTTTGTTAAAAACCCGTCTGATATTGGTTTCGGCAAAATGCGGGCGGTTATAATGATAGTTGCGGACAAAGTAATTAATGACAGAACTCTAACCGCACTGATATTAGATAAATTGGTTAAAGACCAATACCTGACTTTACAAGAACATTATTCATTCGCAGGTGAATTAATCGCTGATGGGGGCGACCATTACGTATTGACTTTTGATGGAGCGGTTTTTCATCAACAAGGCGGATATAAACAACAAATGATTAATGCCAATCAAAATGAATATCAAACAAAATCGTACGCGCGTAGGCTGATATGGGCAACATGGAGCGCAGGTATAGTAGCCTTTATTCTTTTGCTGTGGCAGGTGTTTATATATATTTGGCCACCTAAATAAATTCTATCTTTGTCTCAACTTGTATATCGTTAGCTAAGTTATTTTAACCGAAACTTCAGTTGAAGCTTCTTTCGCCTGCCCGCCGCAGGCAGGGACTTTACTGACTTTCCGACCAACCTCCAATCTCTAACCTCAAGCCGTCACCGCGTGACGCTTAGCGGCTAGGTAACGCTCGGCATCAATAGCGGCCATGCATCCCGTGCCTGCCGCTGTTACGGCCTGGCGGTAAATATGGTCCTGCGCGTCGCCGCAGCAAAACACGCCCTCAACATTGGTAGTGGTTGAACCCGGTGTGGTTTTGATGTAACCGGTTTCATCCATGTGTATCCATCCCCTGAAAATCTCGGTGTTCGGCTGGTGTCCTATCGCCACAAAAAAACCGGTTACGTCGAGGGTCTTCTCGTGGTTTGTTTTGTTATTCATAACCGTAACACCTGTTACGCTCTGGCCGTCGCCGACAATTTCCTTCGTTTCAGTATCGTACAATATTTCAATATTTTTTGTATTCAGCACGCGGTGAACCATGGCTTTTGACGCCCTGAACTCATCCCTGCGAACGATCATATATACTTTGCGGCATAACTTTGCCAGGTAGGTTGCTTCTTCAGCGGCAGTATCGCCCGCTCCTACTATTGCTACATCCTGTCCCTTGAAAAAGAAGCCGTCGCACACCGCGCAGGCCGAAACGCCGAAGCCGCTGTATTTTTGCTCCGACTCTAACCCCAGCCACTTTGCCGATGCGCCGGTAGATATAATAACCGTATCTGCCAAAATGGTTTTAACATCGTCAACCACCACCTTATGCGGCAGGCTCGAAAAATCAACCGAACTAACGTAGCCATACCGGATATCAGTGCCGAGCCGCTCAGCCTGCTTGCGGAAATTCTCCATCATCTCGGGCCCTTGTATGCCAAGCGGATAGCCAGGATAATTTTCAACGTCCGTGGTTTGCGTAAGCTGGCCGCCCGCAAGCATACCGGTGTACATTACCGGGTTCAAATCAGCGCGCGAAGCATATATGGCAGCAGTGTACCCAGCCGGGCCGGAGCCTATGATCAGGCATTTTACGTGTTCAGTATTTTCAGACATTCGTATTTGGATTGTAGCGCAAATTTAACAAAAAGGGTGATTTTATTAGTCAGAGATTGGTAAATAGATTGGGGACCAATCCGGTTTGTAAAATGCAATTACTTCCCCGTATTCGCCTTTAGCACCCTTATAAAATTGCCGCCTAAAATTTTGTCGATATCCTTTTCGCTGTAGCCGATCTTTAACAGCTCTGCCGTGATCTTCGGATAATCGCTAACGCTATCCATACCAAGCGGGTACGATTCGGCGCCGTCAAAATCCGAGCCGATCCCCACATGGTCAACGCCGATCAGCTTTGCTATATAGTCGATATGTTTAATAAGCAGGCCCAATGGCGGGCGTATCTTATCCGATTCGGCTTTATAAAGAGCATTCAGCCGTATTTTTGCAAGGTCCTCATCATGGTATATTTTAAACAACGAATCTACCTCCAACTGGTGCCGTTTGTAGAAAACATCAACCTTTTTTGTATACGTGCTGTCAATAAACCCGCTATAAAAGTTAACGAATACAACGCCGCCGTTTTTTGCAAGCGCTTTAAGCTGATCATCTTTCAAATTACGCCTGAACGGATTTAAGGTATAAACGCAGCTATGCGACGCGATAACCGGCTTGGTGGTAGTAGCAAGCACATCGTAAAAAGTTTGTTCGCCGGGGTGAGACAGGTCTATCATCACACCCAGGTCGTTCAAATGACGTACGATCTGTTTGCCATAATCGGTCAGACCGATATGCTTCAGGCTGTCGCGCCGGGTTGTCTCATCCGCTGCCGAACTGGCCCACGAGGTACTGTTGTTCCATGTAAGGGTTAAATAACACATGCCGCGTTTGGCCAGGCTGTCGATATAATCCATCCGGTCTTCGATCATGTGGCCGCCCTCCACCCCTATCATTGCGGCCAGCTTTTTATGTTTTACCGCATTTTCAAGTTGGACTGAATTACGTACCAACTCAATTTTATTAGGATACCGGCGAATAAGCGCATAAAGCGAGTCGATCTCCCTGTTAGCAAATTTAAACGCTGTTCCCTTCCCGTATTGCGGCCCGCACCATATCGAAAACACCTGCACGTCAAGCCCGCCTTCCTTTGCACGCACCAGGTCGAAGTTGCCGGTAGTTTGCAGTTTACCCCCATCCAGGTGGGTGATCAGCTCGTTCGACAGAAAATCGTTATGCGTATCCACCAAAATAGCCCGCTGGTGAATTTGCATCGGCGTTTGGGCGTAGGTCTTTGTTAGGAAGAGGAGTAGCAGTGGCAGTAACAGTTTTTTCATGGCTTGAAGATAAGAAAATTGCAGAAACGTAATACTTGAACCTGGTTAATTTAAAAAATATGGTAGAGACGCAATGCTTTGCGTCTCGGACCTTGACGTCTGTGAAATTCTTCCAAATTGACATTCGTTGGGAGACATTCGTCCGGAGACGCAATGCATTGCGTCTCTACGTAATCACGTTTGTATTATTCCCACATTAAACGCTTTCTCAATCGGCGCGTGGTTAGCTGCCTCAATCCCCATCGAGATCACCTTACGCGTTTCGAGCGGGTCGATAATACCGTCCACCCACAACCGGGCGGATGCGTAATACGGTGTGGTTTGCGCGTTGTAACGGTCGGTGGTTTGTTTAAGTAATTCGGCCTCCTTTTTATCGTCCACTTCTTCGCCTTTAGCTTTCAACCCGGCTGCCTGTATCTGTACCAGTGTTTTTGCCGCCGAGCCGCCGCCCATCACCGCGATCTTTGCCGTGGGCCAGGCGTATATCAGTCGCGGGTCGTAAGCCTTGCCGCACATGGCGTAGTTGCCCGCGCCGTACGAGTTGCCGATCACGATAGTAAACTTGGGCACCACCGAATTGGCGACGGCGTTCACCATCTTGGCGCCGTCCTTAATGATTCCGCCATGCTCCGCGCGACTGCCAACCATAAAGCCGGTAACATCCTGCAAAAACACCAGCGGTATCTTCTTTTGGTTGCAGTTCATGATAAAACGGGTGGCCTTATCGGCTGAATCGGAATAGATCACCCCGCCAAACTGCATCTCTCCTTTTTTTGATTTGATCACTTTACGCTCGTTGGCCACAATGCCTACCGCCCAGCCGTCAATACGGCCCAGCCCGCAAATGATCGATTGTCCGTAACCGGCCTTATATTCTTCAAATTCCGAATTATCCAGTAAGCGCAGCAGCACCTCCATCATGTCGTAGGCCTTTTCGCGGTTATCCGGCAGTATGCCGTAAATGTCTTTTTCGTTTAGTTTTGGTGGCGATGATTTGATGCGGTCGAACCCCGCTTTCGGGAAATCGCCGGTCATGCCCATAATGTTTCGGATCGAATCCAGGCAGGCCTTATCATTTGGATGCTTGTAATCGGTAACGCCCGAGATCTCGCATTGTGTTGTCGCGCCGCCAAGCGTTTCATTATCCACATCCTCGCCAATGGCTGATTTTACCAGGTATGATCCCGCAAGGAAAACCGACCCGGTCCCTTCCACGATCATCGCCTCATCACTCATAATAGGCAGGTAAGCGCCGCCAGCCACGCATGATCCCATAATGGCAGCGATCTGTATGATACCCATACTGCTCATGATCGCATTGTTGCGGAAAATACGTCCAAAATGTTCTTTATCGGGAAAAATCTCATCCTGCAAAGGCAAATAAACACCCGCCGAATCGACCAAATAAATAATAGGCAGGCGGTTTTCCATGGCGATTTCCTGCGCCCGCAGGTTTTTTTTGGCCGTTATCGGGAACCATGCACCGGCTTTAACCGTCGCGTCATTGGCAACAACCACGCATTGCCGCCCCGACACATAACCTATCCCGCAAACCACCCCACCCGACGGACAGCCGCCATGCTCGGCATATAAGCCGTCGCCGGCAAAAGCGCCTACTTCAAGCCAGGGTTTATCGTCATCAATTAAATAAGCCACGCGCTCGCGGGCCAGCATCTTCCCTTTCTCCTTTTGTTTGGCTGCGGCTTTTTCGCCCCCGCCCAGGAATATCTTTTTCAGCCGCGTGTCCAGCTCATAAACCAGCTGTTTGTTTATATCCTCGTATTTATTGAATTCGATGTCCATGTAATGGGAGAGATTGGAGGTTAGAGATCAGAGGTTAGAGATTGGTTTGTTTGAAGCCAAATATAGCAAATACAAAATTACTTGGCTGAAGAAGAGATTAGAGTTGGAGATTGGAGGTTAGAATTGGTTTTGCTTGTTAAAAGAGAGTTAAAACCGATTTCCCTAACCTCCAACCTCTAATCGCTTATCTCTAATCTCTAACCTCTCTAAGACGGCCTCTTTTTAACCGGCGATATAGACTTCACGATGGTTTCGCCTTTAAATTCCTTTTTAAGTGGCTTCTTTTGTTCGAGCCTGTCAGCGTAAGCCTGTTCCAGTAAGTGTTTAATGTATTCCTCAGGAAAGTCTTCCTTTACCCTTACCTGGATATAACGGTACTGATTGCCGTTTCCGAGTAATATCTTCTTTGGATCGGCAAGACGTACTCCCCAGTTAAAACCAAAATTCACATGATCGCGGGCAACAGCGATACTGCAAAAAACATCGCCTAACTTATCGCTCAGCGACCAGCCAAAGGCAACCGCGTTATAATTATCATAAATAAGCTCATTGGTTTCGGGGTAAAGGTCCCAAACAAACGCCCTCAGCCATAAGGCCGCGGCTTTTATGCTATCGGGATACGGCAGCAGGAACCGCACCAGGTCGTCAACCGTTTCTTTTCCCATAACTAAAAAAATATCTTTTAAATTATGTATCTTAATTTAAAAGATAACGTATAAGACGATTGAGTGTAAATTATCTTTCAAAACTCTAATATAAATATTATGATCCTGTTATTGATAACTTATTTGTGCAAGCGATTTAATGTATTACCCGAATTGAAAAAATTGGGTTCAATTTTACAGAGGCCTCATCTGACAATGGTATTGCAGCCTGTAGAAAACAAGCAGCACCCGTTAGCCGGAGTTTTAAGGAAACGTTAGGGGAGTTCTGGGTCTGAAGTCGTTAGTCTTGAGCCAGACAAGACTACAGACTAACGACTCAAGACTTAAATTTTATCTTTATACCAGATATCATCCGGTTTTAGATTACTATTTTCCATCAGGTCGATGAGTTCAATGGCATCAGTTGAAGTGATCAGCAGATTGCGGTTGCCGGGCTTTAAAAAGCGCTGTTCAACCATCAGGTCCATTTGCATCAGCAGGTGGTCGTAAAAGCCGTTGATGTTCAGCAAACCAACCGGTTTCTCGTGAATACCCAGCATCAGCCAGGTCAATACTTCGAAAAATTCCTCGAGCGTACCCAGGCCGCCGGGAAGGGTGACAATGCCATCGCAAAGGTCGTTCATCAGCTGCTTGCGTTCGTGCATATTCTTTACGATATGCAGTTCAGTTAAACCCGTATGCCCTACTTCCTTATCCATTAAAAACTGGGGAATGATGCCGGTTACTTTTCCCCCTCTGCGCAACACTTCGTCGGCCAGCAGGCCCATTACGCCAACGCGTCCGCCGCCATACACAAGGTCCATGCCCCGGCTCACCATAACTTCGGCCAGTTGCTCAAGAGTTTGTTTTAATACCGGGTCGCCGTTAAAATTAGCCCCGCAGAATACACAGATGGATTTCAATTAGTTGGTGATTTAGTGAGTTGGTGAATTAGTGATTTATTTAGTTATTGAATTAATGATGAGATAATTAATGAAATTTTTAACCTAATCTCTATCTCGTATAATTCGGCGCTTCCTTGGTTATCGTAATATCGTGCGGGTGACTTTCCCGCATACCGGCTGCGGTGATACGCACAAATTTTGCCTTTTGCAGTTCCTCAATTTTAGCCGCACCGCAATAGTGCATACCGGCACGTAAACCGCCGATATATTGGTATACCACTTCGCTCATCGTGCCTTTATAGGGCACCCTGCCCACGATCCCTTCGGGAACCAGCTTGGTCACCACGTCGGTTTCATCCTGGAAATACCGGTCCTTTGAGCCTTTTGCCATGGCCTCTACCGAGCCCATACCGCGGTACGACTTGAACTTACGCCCCTCATATATAATGGTTTCACCGGGTGACTCTTCAACCCCGGCAAATAACGAACCGGCCATGATCGCGCATGCGCCGGCGGCAATGGCTTTAACAATATCTCCCGTTTGTTTGATACCGCCATCGGCGATAACCGGGATACCGCGTCCTTCCAGCGCCTTTACACATTCATAAACGGCATATAACTGCGGAACACCTACGCCTGTAATAATGCGGGTGGTACAAATAGACCCCGGCCCGATACCCACCTTTACTGCGTCCGCGCCGGCATCCGCCAGCGCTATCGCGCCTTCGGCAGTAGCAACGTTACCTGCAATAACCTGCAGGTCGGGGTATAGCTTTTTGATTTGTTTAACCATTTCAATAACCCCTTTTGAATGGCCGTGGGCCGTATCAACGGTCACCACATCAACGCCGGCATTTACCAAAGCAACAACCCGGTCAATATTGTCGGCGGCAACACCTACTGCTGCCCCTACCCTTAGCCGGCCAAACTCGTCTTTACAGGCGCTCGGGAAGTTTTTTACTTTCTGGATATCTTTAAAAGTGATCAGGCCAACCAGTATCCCGTCAGCGTTTACAACCGGGAGCTTTTCTATTTTATGGCTCTGCAATATGGCCTCGGCTTGTACTAACGTAGTACCTTCGGGGGCGGTGATCAGGTTGGTTTTGGTCATTACCCCGCTTACAGGCAAGGTCATATCCTTTTGGAAACGCAGGTCGCGGTTAGTAATAATACCTTTTAATTTATGCTCGGCGTCAACCACGGGGATGCCGCCAATGCCATACTCCTTCATGATGCCAAATGCGTCGGCTAATAAGGCGCCTTCTACCAGGGTAATAGGGTCCTTTATCATGCCGCTTTCCGAGCGTTTTACTTTGCGCACCTCTTCGGCCTGGGCCTGCATGGTCATGTTTTTATGCAGCATGCCAATACCGCCGGCCTGCGCAATAGCAATAGCCAGCGACGATTCGGTAACCGTGTCCATTGCGGCCGAAATGATCGGAATGTTCAACCTGATCTTTTTTGTTAAAAAGCTGCTGGTATCCACATCGCGCGGCAGAACTTCAGAATAAGCGGGGAGTAATAAAACGTCGTCGTAAGTTAATCCTTCGGCAACAAATTTTTGGGGGTCTGGATGCATGGCAAATAATTATTTGGAGTTATTATTTGCCGGGCAAAGCTAACTATTTATTTCGAATTTCGGATGTTCGATTTCGGATTTAGGGATTGATTCGAAAATATGTCAATTTGATGATTTGAAAATGACCGCGACAGCGGCACCTGATCATGCACCAAATTCAACAATTCCGAAATCTAAAATCCGAAATTCGAAATCCTTTAATACTTTCCAACAATAACCTTATAAAACTGGCTGCAATCCAAATATTGTTCAGCAAGGTTTTTCAATTCTTCTGCCGATACCGTTTTCACCACTTCAATATAACGGTCATAATAATCATAATCCAAACCGGAGAAATACAGGTTCTTAAACTTATCCGCATGCGAAAAAACATTTTCCAGGCTGCCCAGCAGCGAACCCAGCATAAAGTTTCGTACCAGCGATAATTCTTCTTTCGGGATGAGCTCTGCCCGTAATTTGTTCACTTCCTTTTCAATTTCAATCACCGCCGCTTTGCAAACATCGGCGCCGACTTCGGTGGCGATAAAAAGCGACCCGCTTTGCTTTAACGACGTCATGCCCGAGCCAATGCCATAAGTATAACCCTTATCCTCGCGAATATTCGCCATCAGCCGCGATCCAAAGTAGCCTCCCAAAACCGTATTCAACACCTGCAATGCCGGGAAATCCGGGTGCGTGCGGTTAATAATGCGCCGCCCCATGCGGATAGCCGACTGCAGGGCATCCGGTTTTTCGGTAAAATAAAAATGCTCCGCTGATGATTGCAGTTCCGGTTGTGATATGTCTGCTTTCTTTTCAGCGTTCGCCCAATTCTTATCAAATGTGCTGGTTACCAGTTCCTGCGTATACTTTTCGATCTTCCCGGCCATGATCAGCGTACAATTCGACGGCTGGAACATCTCTTTAAAATGCGCTTGCAGGTCTTCCCGGTTCAGGGCATTATAATCGTCGCACTCGGCGCATAAACCGTATAGCGTATCGCCATACAAAGCCTTGTTATAAAGCCTGCGCGCCATATAGTCGTTTTTCTGCAGGTTTACCTGGAGTTTTTGCTGCTGGTTGCGGACAAACGTTTCCAGCTCCCGGGCGGGAAATATAGAATCTGTAAGAATATCAAGAACCACCGGCAAAGTGTGCTGCAAATGCTTGTTTAAGCTGTACAGGATCACCTCCGAATGGTCGTGACCGTAATCAACCTGCAAAAACGCGCCGTAGAAATCTATTTTGTCGGCTATTTCTGTTGATGATAAACTGGTTGTCCCCTCGGTCAGCATGTTTACGGTAGCGGCATTCAGCAAAGGTTTCGCAGGATTAAATCGCAGGTTGCTAAATACCCACTCGATCCGCACCAGTTCCTGGTCGCCCGAGTTAAAGCAAAAAACATTACAGCCATTGTCAAGCTTTTGATGTACCGGCTTTACCAGGTTCACATGGTCGACGGTTTTAAATTCCGGGGCTGTTTTTCTGTGTAGGATCATTTTATGTTGTAAATGTTGTAAGGGTTGTAGAGGTTGTAAGGGTTGTAGAGGTTGTAAGGGTTTGAATATTCTTTTAACATTTACAACCCATACAACCTTTAAATAACCCTTCTTAACTTTTCTCCGCCAAATAGATCAGCGTCGATGAATTATCTCTCCTGAATATTTTATTGGCCTGTTGTTTTATTTGTTCGCCGGTTACGGCAATATATTTTTCTGTTTCCTGGTTCATCAGGTTGGCATCGCCGAGCAGCTCAAACGACGCCAGGTTCATCGCCTTGTCCAGCAACGACATTTCTGAGAATATCATCGTCGATTCGGTTTTGTTTTTAACCTTGGTTAATTCATGATCGGGAATATCTTCCGTTTTTAATCGTTCCAGCTCTTCCCATATCGCGGCTTCCGCTGTCTCGACGCTTACATTTTCAAGCGGCTTGCCTTCGAACACAAACATACCCTTATCCAGGCTGCCGCTCATGTACGCGTGTATCTCGCTAAACAAATGCTTTTCACGCACCAGTTTCCGGTATAACCGGGACGAATTTCCGCGCGATAAAATATCCGACATCAGCTCGCACACATAATATTGTTCGTCCAGCCGACCGCCCATCTGGAAGGCGATATACACATCGTTAAGCGGCACTTTTGCCGTTACCGTTTGCCGGCGCTCGTCGTGCTGATCCGGCTCCTGCGGTAAATTGCGGTGATACTTTTCACCGGCGGGTATCGGCCCGAACCATTTTTCGGCAAGCTGCTTAACTTCTTCCGTTTTCACATCGCCGCCCACCACCATAATGGCATTTTGCGGGTTGTAGTGTTTTTTGAAGAACGCCTTTACGTCTTCAATTTTAGCATCTTCAATATGTTTAATTTCCTTGCCGATAGTCGCCCATTGGTAGGGGTGATTTTTATAAACCATCGGCCGCAAATGCAGCCAAACGTCTCCGTAAGGCTGGTTAAGGTACCGCTGTTTAAATTCTTCGATCACCACGTTGCGCTGCACTTCCAGGCTTTTTTTGCTGAAAGCCAGGCTCAGCATGCGGTCGCTTTCGAGCCAGAAGGCGGTCTCGATATTGGCCGAAGGAAGGGTAATATAATAGTTGGTGATATCGTTGCTGGTAAAAGCGTTGTTCTCGCCGCCCACACGCTGCAGGGGCTGATCGTAATCGGGGATATTTACCGAGCCGCCGAACATCAGGTGCTCAAACAGGTGCGCGAAACCGGTTTGCCCGGGATCCTCGTCGCGGGCGCCCACGTCATATAAAATATTGAGCACCGCCATTGGCGTGGTACTGTCTTCGTGTACAATCACCCGCAGGCCATTGTCTAAAGTAAAACGGTTGAATTTAACCATGTATAAAACTATAATAACGGATGGCAAAGGTAGAAGTTTTGTTTAGGTTGTTGTAATGTTGAAAGGTTGGAATGTTTGAATGGTTTGGGTCAGTTAATTAAAGCCCCTGGATGCAATTCAAATTTCGCATTTTCACCAGGCGTTCCTACGGAACGCTCAAGGCTGGTTTGATTTCCAGGCTACCGACCATACGTCCCGATGGGACGAAAACTGCAATAATCGTCCCATCGGGACGTATGGTTGGTAGAAAAATATATGAAACCATTTTCACGTTCCGTAGGAACGTTTGATAGCGAAGCGACAATTTGAATTGCGCTTAAGCCCCCTTTTACCTTTCAGGTCAAAAAACTACCTTTAACCTTTATCCTTTCGCCTTTCACCTCAAAATGATCACGCAGGCCGAATTATTAAAACAAATATCCAACACCATCGGCAAAACCAAAGTGCTTGAGCTGACGCGGATATTAAAAGAGCAGCAGTTTGCTTTGCGCGATTTGATCGACCTGACTTTTTATCCCGATAAAAACATCGCCTTCCGTGCGGCGTGGATACTGGAGAATGTTTTTCTGCAAAACCCTGCTCTGTATGAGCCCGACCTCGAATATCTTGTATCCCGCGTCAAAGAAGTTAAAAACGATAGCTGCAAACGGCATTATGCTAAAATTGTGATGCACATCACCGGTAAAAAAGCCCCTGCAACCATTCAGCAAAAATTAAAGGAACTCAACCTTGAACCCGTGGTTGAGCAATGCTTCGACTGGATGATAGACCCCAAAGTGCTCGTCGCCGTCAAAGTTTTTGCCAGCGAAGCGCTTTTCAACATGCGGCACCGGTATCCCTGGATCGCCGAAGAACTGGCCGATCAAATCAAATTCCTGATGCGCAACGGAACCGCCGCAATACAATCGCGGGGAAGAAAGTTGCTAACCTCACTTATCAAATAGTGCTTTTAAAGCGCTCTCCTTGCGCCACCGCTAAAGCTATAGCGCACGCGGTTGGAGAGGGTTGGGTGAGGCCTACACAGTAGGCCTGTCCTCGCTCTTTAAAACGTGGCTCACCTGGTGGTGATGCAGCTTGGCCTCGATAGCCGAGGTGCTGTTATTGGCATAAGTGCCATACGCGTTCACGATAATACCTTTTAAATTGTACTTACGCGAAGTAACGGCATAAACGATCGACATATCCGATGGGTTGCTGGCGCCTTCAAAACGGTAAAACTCATCAATTTCAAAATCATCGGCCGTCATCTGGATGCCTTTATCCTTATCGTCAACCGTGTCGCCTTCCAGGCTAAGGTTAGCGGTATATCCCCGTTTCATCAAATCGTTAGTGGCTTCCACTAAATTATTATAAGTTTTCATCTTTAATTCTTTGTTTATCGTTTGGCAGTCGGTTCAACTGTTCTTATGGTAACCATTAAAAAGGGCCGTTGTTTGAAATTTTGGTTATTTTACATTTGCTGGCACAGTACTAGTCCATCAATAAAACGCGGGGAGGTGTCATGGTGAGCTCCGTCGAACCATAGTGGGCAAAGGCCTTTACACCATCCATCGCCATTTTGCTTTCATGAACATTAACATGTTTCCGATGGAGATTTGTCAGCCCCGCGCGCCGTGGTTCGACGGAGCTCACCATGACACCCCTTTTTATTATTTCTGCTTAAAAATTATACTCCAAAACAACAAAAGCCGTCCGAAGACAGCTTTTGTTTATATTATTTTAAGTGAGTAGTTGACTAAGTTAGATTAAGTGGATTAGGTTGAATCAACTCATTCAACTTAATCAACCCAATCAACTCAATCAACCAATTGCCTGTCATTCATGAACACAAACTGGTTATCAAACATATCCAGTTTGATCTTGCTATCCTTATCCACTTTTCCGGCAAGTATCTGTTTGGATAGCTCGTTCAGTATCTTCTTCTGGATCACCCGTTTCAGCGGCCTGGCGCCATATTGCGGGTCGTAACCCAGCTGTGCCAGCCAGTCGAGCGCTTCTTCAGAAGCTTCGATTTGAATACCCATTTCTGCAAGCGTCTGCTGCACGTGCTTAAACTGCAGTTTAACAATTTCGGTTATCTCGTCGCGGCCAAGCGGTGTAAACATGATGATCTCGTCGATCCGGTTCAAAAACTCAGGCCGGATGGTTTGCCTTAGCAACTCAAACAGCTGGTTTTTGGTTTTGGCCATCACCTCATCTTTATCCATTTCGTTATAATCCTGGAAATTCTCCTGGATGATATTCGAGCCGATGTTCGAGGTCATGATGATGATGGTGTTTTTAAAGTTCACTACCCGGCCCTTGTTGTCGGTCAAACGGCCATCGTCCAAAACCTGCAACAGGATATTGAATACATCGGGGTGCGCCTTCTCGATCTCGTCGAGCAACACTACGCTGTATGGCTTGCGGCGAACGGCTTCGGTCAGTTGCCCGCCTTCATCATAACCCACGTATCCCGGCGGCGCACCGATCAGCCGCGACACGGAGTGCCGTTCCTGGTATTCAGACATGTCTATCCGCACCAGCGCATTTTCATCATTAAACAGGTACTCCGCCAAAGCCTTTGCCAGTTCGGTTTTACCCACACCGGTTGTTCCTAAAAAAATGAACGAACCTATAGGCTTACGCTTATCCTGCAAACCTGCGCGGCTGCGGCGTATGGCGTCGCTGATGGCCTCTATAGCTTCTTCCTGACCTGCTACACGCTTATGCAGCTCATCTTCAAGATTAAGCAGCTTTTCACGTTCGCTCTGTATCATTTTCGAAACCGGGATACCGGTCCATCGCGAAACCACGCCTGCAATATCTTCAGCTGTTACTTCTTCTTTCAGCATCCGGCTGTCGCTTTGGTTAGCCAGCAGGTCGGCTTTCAGTCGCTCAACTTCTTCCTGCGCCTTAACAATGGTGCCATAACGCAATTCGGCTACTTTACCATAGTCGCCGGCGCGCTCGGCCTGTTCGGCCTCGAGCTTATAATTTTCTATCTGCTCAACTTTTTGGTTAATGCTGTCTACCAGGTCCTTCTCGCCCTGCCACTTGGCGCGCAATGAATCGCGTTCGGCCGACAGGTTGGCTATCTCCCCGCTCAATTCTTCTACCTTTTGGGTATCTTTTTCGCGTTTGATAGCTTCGCGCTCAATTTCCAGCTGCATAATGCGGCGTTCCAGTTCGTCAACCACTTCGGGAACGGAGTCCATTTCTAAACGCAGTTTCGAAGCGGCCTCATCCATCAGGTCGATGGCCTTGTCCGGTAAAAACCGGTCCGAAATATAGCGCTGCGACATCTCGACGGCGGCAATAATGGCTTCGTCCTTAATGCGCACTTTATGGTGTGTTTCGTAACGCTCCTTCAATCCCCTTAAAATGGAGATCGCATCGGCTGTATCCGGCTCATCAACCAATACCATCTGGAAACGGCGCTCTAAGGCTTTGTCCTTTTCCATATATTTTTGGTACTCGTTCAGCGTGGTCGCGCCAATTGCCCTTAATTCGCCGCGGGCCAGGGCTGGTTTTAATATATTGGCGGCATCCATGGCGCCTTCGCCCCCACCTGCGCCTACAAGGGTATGTATCTCATCGATAAAAAGTATGATCTCGCCGTCGCTTTGGGTAACTTCTTTAATCACCGCTTTCAGGCGCTCTTCAAACTCGCCCTTATATTTGGCGCCGGCTATCAGCGCGCCCATATCCAGCGAGTAAACGGTTTTTGTTTTTAAGCTTTCGGGAACATCGCCCTTGATGATACGGAAAGCGATACCTTCGGCAATAGCGGTTTTACCCACGCCGGGCTCGCCGACGAGTATCGGGTTGTTTTTGGTACGGCGCGAAAGTATCTGTATTACCCGCCTGATCTCGTCATCACGGCCGATCACAGGATCGAGCCTGCCCGATTCGGCATATTCGTTCAGGTTACGGGCATATTTGTTTAACGCGTTGTAAGTAGCTTCCGCATTCTGGTCGGTCACTTTGTTGTCTCCGCGCAAGCTGATAATTGCTTTTTTAAGGTCTTTTTCATTTACACCGCCGTCTTTCAAAGCCGTACTGACTTTGTCGTTCACGGAAAGCAATCCCAGCAAAATATGTTCTACGGATACAAATTCGTCTTTAAACTCTTTCAAATAGCCCTGCGCTTTTTGCAGCGCCGAATTGGAGGCCGACGATAAATAAACATCGCTGCCGCTCACTTTCGGGAACGAAGCGATCTGCGCATCCAGCGTTTCGTTTAACCGGTTAAGATTAACGTTCAGCTTTTTGAGCAGGTAAGTGATTACGTTTTCATCAACCAGTAAAAGGCCCTTTAACAGGTGTGCCGGCTCGATGGCCTGCTGCTGGTTGCCGGTAGCAATTTCGGAAGCTTTTTGAACGGCTTCCTGTGCTTTTATGGTAAAATTGTTAAAATTCATAATGGTTTTGGGTTAATATGAATCAGTCCCGATAGCTATCAGGATCAGGACGTAAGATTTACCAGAATTTAAATAGAACTAACTTCTATGATTAATGTTTATCCTTATCCCAATTATTTTAAACTGATTCATACATCCTGCTCAAACCTCCTGCCACGGCCGCTTAAAAGACAAATTGTCGCCCGAAATCAGGCCTGTATGTTACATTGTCACAACTATTTAAATTCAAAGGACAAATTAACACATTCATTCTTCGGCTATGAACCATTAACTATGAACCATTAGTGTTATAGTAACGATTTTGTGACTTACCGGCTCAATTTTTCAGCCGGGTAAAATTTTAGCATATTTAGGTGCTGATCAAACACACACATGAAAAAACTTTTACTCTCCTTTTTAATAGTTTCCGCTTTTTTGGCCGCATCGGCCCAAAAAGTTAGTAAAAAACCGCTTGACCATTCGGTATACGATGGCTGGCAAAGCCTGGCAAACGAACGCATCAGCAATGATGGTAAATGGGTGCTGTATGTAGTGAAACCGCAGGAAGGTGATGCCGACCTGTATATCACCGATGCGAAAAATTCGGGGAAATTCCATGTTTCGCGGGCGGATACAGCGCGTTTTACCGCGGATTCGAAATATGCCGTAATGCTGATAAAGCCTTTTTTTAAGGATACCCGCCTGGCGAGAATAAAAAAAAAGAAGCAAAGTGAATATCCAAAGGATACACTGGGGATCGTTACGCTCGGCAACTACCGCCTTGAGAAGTTTCCTTATGTGCGTTCGTTTAAATTAGCCGATAAAGCAGCGGTGGTTGCCTTTTTATCGCCATCAGACACCATAAAAAAACCGGCTATATCCGACACATCGAAAAAAGCCGTAGCCACTACGATTGCCCCGTCAACCCGCGACGGAGCGGAACTCACCGTAAGGCAACTATTAAGCGGCAAATCGCGTTCGTTTGAATATGTTACTGAATATCAGCTGACAAAAAACGGTAAACTGCTGGCCTTCGCGGTTACACCGCCCCGCAAGTCAAAAAGCTTTAAGCCGGGGTTATTTGTGTACGATGTGGAGAGAGATACGCTGAAACAGGTAAGCTCGGGCCGGGGAAATTACCGCAACCTGGTTTTTGACGATGCCGGCAAACAGCTTGCCTTTACTGCCGAGAAAAACCCGGAAAAAGCACAGGTAAAACCATTCAAGCTATATTATTACAATACTATAAAGGATACCGCCGAAATTATTGCAGGACCGGACATGCCCGGCGTACCTGATAAGTGGGCCGTTAGCGGCGACGGGCGCGTATATTTCAGTAAGAACGGGAATAGCTTGTTTTTCGGCACAGCGCCAATCCCCAAACCTGCCGATACCACTATCGTTGATTTTGAAGTAGCCAAACTGGATATATGGAATTATAAGGACGATTATTTGCAGCCGCAGCAGCTGAAAAACCTGCAGCGCGAACTGCGCCGCAGTTATCTTGCTGTAGTGCGGCCGGCTTCGGCCGATAAAAAACCGGTTCAGTTAGCCGACCAGGGCATACGGGACATTTTCGTTCCCGACAACCCGGAGGCGAACTTTGCATTGGGATTGACCGACACCGGTGCCCGTGTGCAGTCGCAATGGGAAGGCGGCTCGAACGAGGAAGCTTATTTGATCAATACGCATACTGGTGTGCGCACACGGATAAATAGCCGAATGAAGGCCCGATACAGTATTTCGCCGGGTGGTAACTACGTGGTTTGGTTTGATCTGAAGGACCAAAACTGGCACAGCTACTCGGTTGCCACCGGGAAAAAAGTAAATCTAACGGCAGGCACAGGTGTGAAAATGGGCGCCGAGGATAACGATGTGCCCGACGATCCCTCGCCGTATGGCATATCTGGCTGGGAGCAGAATGATAAAAATGTTTTGATATACGACCGCTATGATATCTGGAGCATTGACCCGGCTACAGGCAGCGCGGTTAATTTAACCGCGGGCATCGGCCGCCGGGAGAAGATCATTTTCCGGTACGAGATAACCGACCCGGAAGAGAAATTTATCCCTTCGAAAAAAACACTCTGGCTTATCGCACAAAACGACGAAAATAAGCAGTGGGGCTATTATAAAAAGGAATTGGGTAGCCCTAAAGCGCCCGAAAAAGTAATTATCGCGCCAAACGGCTATAGCGGCTTGCAAAAAGCAAAAAACGCGCCCGGCTTTATTTACACCAAATTCAGCTACCAACAATCGCCTGACCTGTACATCTCTTCCGATTTGAAAAAGGAAACAAAGCTTAGCGCGACAAACCCGCAGCAGGCTTCCTACAATTGGGGCACTGCCGAGCTGGTAGAATGGACTACGCCAAAAGGCTATCACGCCAAAGGCATCCTGTATAAGCCCGAAGATTTTGACCCGGCAAAAAAATACCCGATGATCTCTTATTTTTATGAGAAGCTATCGGAAGGGTTATATAGTTATGTTCCGCCTGCGCCAACGCCGTCGCGTTTACCTATTTCATTTTTTGTAAGCAACGGTTACCTGGTTTTTGTGCCGGATATCAGCTATGAATCCGGGCATCCCGGCGGTTCGGCTGTCGAATTTGTTAATTCGGGCGTGGAAGCATTGAAAAAAAATCCGTGGGTAGACGGTGCGCACTTAGGCATACAGGGCCAAAGCTGGGGCGGTTACCAGGTGGCATACCTCATTACACAAACCAATATGTACGCCGCGGCATGGGCCGGCGCGCCGGTTGCCAACATGACATCTGCCTATGGCGGTATCCGCTGGGAATCGGGCGTTAACAGGCAGTTCCAGTACGAGAAAACGCAAAGCCGCATCGGCGCTACCTTATGGGAGCGGCCCGATCTGTACATCCAGAATTCACCCCTGTTCCAGTTGCCAAAGGTAAAAACGCCGGTGATGATCATGTCGAACGATGCCGACGGCGCGGTGCCCTGGTACCAGGGTATAGAAATGTTCACCGCCCTGCGCAGGCTCGGCAAACCGGTTTGGCTGCTTGAATATAACGGCGAGGCGCATAACCTGGTGCTGCGCCAAAACCGCAAGGACATTTCTATCCGCGAGCAACAGTTTTTTGATCACTTTTTAAAGGGCGCCCCCATGCCGGTTTGGATGGACAAAGGCGTTCCCGCTGTTGATAAAGGAAAAGACTGGGGCTTTGCGCTGGAGAAATAGCTTGTAGTCGATAGTCCATGGACCATAGCCGGACGATCTACCTCTATGGACTATCGACCATGGACTATGGACTAAAATTCACTTCACCGGCTCGATGAATATTTGCTTAATGCGCGGGAACTCCTTCTGGATGGTTTTGGTAAGACGTTCGATGGCATCGGTTATTTGCTCCGTTGTCAGATTGTCCTTAAAAATGGTATTCAGTTGCAGGATCACCTCTTCCGGGCCCATATACATGGAAAAATGCTTTTTAACCCGTATCACGGCTTCGTCGGCCCGGGCCAGCGCCATTACCTTCCGCAGCGTTTTTCTGCTGGTGGTTTCACCCATCAGCAAGCTTTTGCTTTCGCTGACCAACAATCCGGATATAATGATCATCACCACACCAATGATCATCGAGGCAACGCCGTCATAATAGGGATTGTGTAATAATGCGCCCAGGTAAACGCCTATGAACGCAATGATAAGCCCGAGCATATCGCCTACATCACCAAGCAAAACAATAAAAGTTGAGGGATCCTTACTTTCGGTAACCGCTTTGATAAACGGCTTGTCGCCCCGCTGTTTGTTGAATGCCTTTAATGCACTGGTTAACGACACCGCGGTGAAAAGGAATGCAACGCCCAGTATGCTGTAGTTCCAGCCTTGGCTGCCTTCCAGCGCCGGCTGTTTCAGCCGCATGATACCTTCATAAAATGAAATGCAGCCCCCGAGGATGAAAATAACCAGCGACACGATAAACGACCAGAAATATAATTCCTTCCCGTAGCCAAAAGGCCGCGTGTAGTCAGGCTTTTTTTTACTGGCCACAATACCCCAGATCAATAACAACTGGCTGATCGCATCTATAACGGAATGCACCCCTTCTGAGAGCATCGAAGAACTACCGGTAAATGCAGCGGCTGTAAATTTGGATATGGCGATAGCTATATCAACTATTAAGGAAATATAAATAAACAGCTTTGATTTCATTGATGAATTTAAGGCGGCGGCAGTAACGAGTTTAGCTTTATAACAAGCTTAATGCAAATAGGTTTAGCATATTTCGGCGCATTAAGTTATATTCCCTATAGGGGATACCCATTCGCAGTTAGAATTATTTGGATATCATAAATCTATGAACCACCCACAAAAAACTTCTCATTAAAATTAACCAAAAACAGCTCGCTTGTTGCGCGTGTGCAGGCGGTATAAAACCAGCGTAAAAAATCGGTATTCACCATTTCTTCGGTCAGGTAGCCCTGGTCGACAAACACCGCGTCCCACTGCCCGCCCTGGGCTTTGTGGCAAGTAATGGCCCAGGCAAATTTTACTTGCAGGGCATTGTAGTATGGGTTCAGCTTCAATTCGTTCCACTTAGCGCGCTTGTTGGGGATATGGTCGTAATCCTTCATCACCTCCAGGTAAAATCTCTTTTGGTCATCATTTGGCAATGCCGGCGCTTCGGTGTAAAGCGTATCTAATAGTATTTTGCAATCCAGTACGGGGTCTTCGGCATAATCAATAAATTCAAGCTGCACATCAGCAAAGCGGAAGCCATACATATCCTCAATGCGGCGCACCTTTTTTACGCGGGCGATGTCGCCATTGGCTATAAACCCCGTGCTGCCCTCTTCCTGGTCCTGCAGCCAGAAATAATTGTTTTTAACAACCATTAGCTGGTCGCCGCCGGTAAGTTCCTCCTCGCGCAGCAATATCCGGCCGCGTATCTGCTTGTTATAGGCGTTGGCGTTTTTATTCGAGCGGCAAACGATCAGGGTATTATCGGTACCGTACTTATTATAGGAATAATTAAGCCCCTCTTCCAGCATATCGCCGCCCATCCGGAATATATCCTTGTATCCTTTGGTAACTATCTGCGGCATCTTACTTTTCCCTTTCCGGATAATATCCCGGACACGGGTAACATTAAACAGGATGCCCGAATCCTTTTGCTGCCGCACCACATCCGTCAGCTCAAAACTAAAGATTTCCAGTCCGAATTTCTTTTTCATAAACTCCGCGTCCAATGCAGGGCTATCTTCGGATCCTACCGGCGGCAGCTGCGCCGTATCGCCTACCAGCATCAGCTTGCAGTTTTTGGTGTTGTACACGTAATTAACCAGGTCGTACAGCAATGATGCCCGGTGGTTAGTACCAATATCATCCGAGATCATCGACGCTTCGTCGACAATAAAAAGCGTATTATCATTCAGGTTATCACCTAAAAGGAAACCTTCATCCACATTCAGCGCCGACTTCTTCCGGTATATTTTTTTATGAATGGTAAAAGCCTTCCGTCCCGAATAGGAAGTGATAACTTTGGCGGCCCTGCCGGTCGGCGCCAGCAACACCGATTTAAAATTGTAATTGCGCAGCGCTTTCACCAGCGCGCCAAGTACGGTAGTTTTGCCCGTTCCGGCATAGCCTCTCAGGATAAAACATTCGTCGCCATCATCACTTATTAAAAATGAATGCAGTTTGTCAAACAACTCAAGCTGCTGCGGGGTGGCTTCATGCGGGAATGCTTTCTGGATATGATCTGCTGACACTTTACAAATGTAATTTATTGAATGATTTAAGTTGATATTTTCGTAGTGATGGGTTTAAAACCTATCGCTGCACAGGCATAGATATTTCTATCAAAATATATTACTTTTGCCATACTGCATGAGCGAGGAGAACAACCATAACAATTATCACGACAATAACTTTAACCTGAATGAAGCGCCGGGCTACGCTTTACTATTACAGGTTAGGGCGGCTTCTTTTGATTACGCTGTAGTGAACGATGGCCGGTTGCTGCTGTATGTTCAAAATACCGCCATTGATGAGCTTGCAAATCCAAAATATCTGAAAAGCCTCCTGTCTGCAAATTATAAAAAAGTGGTGGTCGGCTTGCCTGTCAGCGGTTTAACCCTTATACCAAACAGTTTATACAGCGATGCGCACGCTGCCGGCTATGCCCGTTTCCTGGATGTCGGCGAAGATGAAAAGGTGCTTGTACAGCCCTTGGATAGTGAGAACAAGATCATTTATAAAACCAGCACGGGCATCATTTCCACAGTTGAAAAATTTGGCTTGCAAAACGCGGTATATATCGCCAAAGGCTGGATCAAAGCTATTGCCGATAGTTACCCGACAAATGACAAGTTATTTCTCGAACTAGGTGACCAGAATGTCCATTTCCTGCATTTCTTATCGGGCAAACTACGCTTTTACAATACGTTTGAATTTAAAAACCCCGACGAGCTGTTATATTTCACAGCATTGGTATGTGAAGAATTGAATTTGAATAACCAGGATGTTAACCTTTTTTTAAGCGGCAATGTATCCTCCGGCGATGCACAAATGAACCGGTTAAAAGACTTTTATCCAAAAGTTGAATTAAATGATCTCCGGGTTGTTGAACTCCCTGACCGCGTTGCCCCTCATAAAATGCTGCCGCTTGTGGCGTTGTCGTTATGCGAATCATCGGAGGAACTTTAAAGGGGCTGCGGCTTAGCCCGCCGAAAAATTTGCCCGTACGACCTACCACCGATATGGCCAAAGAAGCCCTGTTCAATATCCTGCTTAATCAAATCGATTTTGAAGGCCTCCGCGTGCTAGACCTCTTCAGCGGAACCGGGAATATTTCACTTGAGTTTGCCTCTCGGGGCGCCGAAAAAGTAATTTCCGTTGACCGGAGCATTCAATGCGTGCATTACCTGAAGGATACCGCCCGTCAGCATAGATTAGAACAAATACAGGTTTTTAAGGATGACGTATTTAAATACCTGCAACTGGAGACCGACCAGTTCGACCTTATTTTCGCCGACCCGCCCTATGATCTTAACCGCATACCCGAGATCCCCAAAGTAGTTTTCGATAAAAACCTGGTGGCTCAGGGCGGATTGTTAATTGTCGAACACCAGTCCCTGCAAAATTTAAGCAACCATCCTGCATTTACAGAGCAGCGGCAATATGGCCACTCGTCGTTTTCTTTTTTTAAAGCCACCTCTTAAACCTGATAAAATTGCTATGTCAACTGAAAAAGTAAGAAATGTAGATATCGAAATACTTTCGGACAATTGGTATGTACTGAGAAAAGTTAAATATGAATTCCTCGGCAACGACGGCAAATGGCAGCATTTAACCCGCGAAGCTTACGACCGCGGAAATGGCGCAACCATTCTGCTCTACAACAGAACCTCCAAAACGGTAATATTGACCCGGCAGTTCCGTATGCCAACCTATTTAAACGGCAATAAAGATGGTTACCTGATCGAGTGTTGTGCCGGCTTGCTGGATAAAGACAATGCTGAGGACTGTATCAGGAAAGAGACTGAGGAAGAAACAGGCTACAAAGTTTCGCATGTAAAAAAAGTATTTGAAGCCTATATGTCGCCGGGTTCGGTGACGGAGATCTTATACTTTTTTGTGGCCGAATACAGCAAGGACATGAAAATAAGCGACGGCGGCGGCGCACATGATGAGCACGAAAATATTGAGGTGCTCGAACTATCTTTTAGTGATGCACTCGAAATGGTTAAAACCGGGGAAATAAAGGATGCCAAAACAATAATGCTACTGCAATATGCACAGATCAATAATCTATTGGCATAATAGATTAAACAAGGCAAAGTCCTTATTTTTACGATCTGATTCCACCATTATGAAAAAGTTAATTCCTGCCATTCTATTGGCCATCATTTTCTTTGCATTAGCTTCTTGGTCAAATATTAAAACTGATGTTATTGCAAATGGCGAACAGCCCCAAATAGCGATGGACACAAAAGGCGCCGTGCGTGTTGTATTCGGTCAAAAGGATAAGATATTCTGTGCCACATCCAATGATAAAGGCGCTACATTTTCGCAGCCTTTGTTGGTTGCCGAAATTCCAAAAATGCACCTGGGCATGTCGCGCGGGCCGCAACTGGCGAGTTCGGCAAATTACTCGATCATTACTGCACAGGACCATTCTGGCACTATCCACTGGTACAGGCTTAACCATTCGTCCGGCGAATGGAAGTCAATGGGCGCTATCAACGACCTTAAAGGCTCGGCTCCCGAAGGATTAATGGGCGTCGCGGCAGATAAAAAAGATAATTTTTACGCCGTATGGCTGGATACACGCGCCGGAGGCGGCAATAACATCTTCTTCTCGTCATTGTCAAACAATTCAATCACCTGGTCCAAAAACCGGCTGGTATACCAATCGCCTGACAAACTGGTTTGTGGATGCTGCAAGCCAAATATCGCGGTTAACGGTGCCGAAGTAGTTATCATGTTCCGGAACTGGTTGAATGGCTCCCGTGATATGTATGTATTGAAATCGGTTAATGGCGGCGCAACCTTTGCCGCTGCTCAAAAATTAGGGGTTGATACCTGGAAACTCAACGCCTGCCCGATGGACGGCGGCGGAATTATAGTCGATGGTTCGGCAATACGCACCACCTGGCAGCGCAAGGGTGAAGTATTTTATGCGGAGCCGGACAAACCTGAAGTATTGATTGGAAAGGGCAGAAATTCAAGTATCTCGGGTAATGGTGTTAATACGGTGATAACCTTTCACAACAACGACACGGTGAAGATGATACAACTCAAAAACAAACGCGAAATGGCCGTAGGCAAAGGGAGCTATCTAAAATCGCTTGCCTTGCCCGGCAATAAAATTCTTTGTGTTTGGGAGGACGATAAAAAAATTAAATTTAAAAAGATTTAGAGAACATCACTCCTGTTTCAAAACTGCTTAGCGTTAGCAGATTTTCTTTGACGCGGGATATTTATTGCTTTTTAAAGCTGCAAAACAAAAAGTTCTGCTTAGTTCGAAACGGCGTTATATGATCCTCGGTGATGCACTTGATTTTCTTAAAATCCACTAATAACTGGTGTTCCAATTGCTGTTCGGTGTATTGCCTAACCGGCAGTCCGCTGCACATTTCGGGGCCATTCTCCGAAAATGTTCCCACAACCATATACTGCTTTACGGATTTGCCTGCGACACGCATGTAAGCTTTTACCTGGCTTTCTTTCGTTAAAAAATGAAAAGTGGCACGGTCATGCCATACATCGTAACTTTCCATTGGTTTAAAGTCAGCGATATCCGAAACAACCCATTTCACCTGTTCGGCTTTACGGCCCAGTCTTATTTTAGCTTTCGCCAGGGCAGCTTCGGATATATCGAGTACTGTTACATCCTCAAACCCTTCTTCCAGTAAATAATCAACAAGTTTACTATCGCCGCCACCTATATCAATGATCTTCGAGGTTTTGGGAACATGAAAACCATGAATAAAATCAAGCGAAGTCTTGGGGACAGGCTGCGCCCAACTCACTTGGTCAGAGCTTCTCGTCGTATAGATATTTTCCCAGTATTTTTTTCTGTTCAATTTCATATCCATATACGGTTCGAATCCACCATATTTCGAAATTCAGCCGCATTCGGCAAATATATTTATTCATTGGTTATACAGGTAAATTACAAACTGATATTTTTTTAACTTTACCTGAAAAATCAAAAGGTATGTCTAAAAGAATTTGTTTGTTTTTGGTGCTCGCTTTTTCAATTGCTGTTACTTCTGCGCAAAAATCGGCCCCGGCTAATACAATTAATAAAATAACCACTGCCTATTTAGCGGTAAAAAATTCGCTTGCCGCAGATGATGCGATGGCGGCTGCCCGCAATGCTAAGGAATTATTCAATACCCTATCATCCGACCCGGGCAAAACGCTTAAACCCGACCAGCAAAAATTATTGAACGGTTACCTGGATAAATTAAAATTTGATAGCCGCCATATCAGCGAAGTAACTGTGCTCGAACATCAGCGGGAGCATTTTGCCAGCCTGTCGAAAAATCTTTATGAAGTTTTAAAAGGTTTGAAGATGAATACCGCAACCATTTATGAACAATACTGCCCAATGAAAAAAGCATATTGGCTAAGCGAGAGCGAGATGATAAAGAACCCGTACTACGGCAAAAAAATGACTGAGTGCGGCAGGGTGACGGCCACATTAACGCCGGCAACTAAATAGTTTATTATCGATAATGATTTATAAATTTGCTGTCTATACGCTTATCATCAAATGAGAATAGCACTTTTCCCGGGGTCGTTTGACCCGGTAACCAAGGCCCATGTCGATATCGTAAAACGATCGGTTAGCCTGTTCGACAAGGTTTACATCGGTATCGGCGCAAACAGCACCAAAGCAAGTTTACTAAGCGTTGAAAAACGGGAACAAATGCTGCGCGCCGTTTTTGAAAGCGACCAGCGCATACATATTGTTGCATATGAGGGCCTGACAGTTGATTTTTGCAAAAGCATCGGGGCAAACTATATGATACGCGGTATTCGTACCGTATCCGATTTTGAATACGAAAAGGCCATCGCCCAGATGAACCATTCCCTTGTACCCGAAATTGAAAGCATTTTTATTGTGAGCAAGCCGGGCTATTCATCCATCAGCTCGACCATTGTACGCGAGATCATGCGTTATAACGGCGATGTGAGCCAGTTTATCCCGAAGGAAGCGCTGGAATATCTGTAAGAAAAGAATCAAGAACCAGGATTGAAGGTATCCACCAGTTATGGTGATGATGTGCAACCGTTTGTTTTCTCGGTTCTTGACTCTTAGTTCCTGGCTCTAATCTATGTCACCTGCTCATCCACAGCTCTTCCTTTACCAGCACATCCATAATAGAAGGATAGGTATTTTTTACGATGGGCGCGATATGGTCTTTCTGAAACCAGCGCGCGGCGGTGATGCCCTCTTCCTTCTGCGGCTTCAATTTTTTCCGCCCTTTGCACCGCATTTCAAACCAATAGGTCTTTTTTAAAACTACTTCGCCTTTGTATATATATACGTGATAGGTTTTACATATCCTGTCGCCGACGCTGCTTATTTTTATGCCGCATTCTTCTTCCACTTCGCGCAGGGCTGCCTCCCTTATACCTTCCCCAGCCTCGATTTTACCTTTTGGGATATCCCATTTTTTATTGCGGTAAATAAACAGGTATTCATTGTTTTCATTTATCACCAAACCCCCGGCCGCTTCTATAAGGGTATCTCCTTTTGCTATTGATTTTAAAAATGCCTTCGCATCAGGGCATAACACATAAAAAAGTTTACTGCGGTGCGCCGGGGCCCAGTAATAAACTATTTTCAGGTCAAATATATCAGCATCTATCTTTTCATAATGCTCCGCATCCTCAGGCTCTGATTCCGTTAAAAGGATCACTTTTTCGTTAATATAAATTCTGTATTTTTGAGCCATGTTCAATAATTCGGAGATAGAACAGCAGGTTGCCGAGTTCCTGCTGCAAATTAAAGCAATAAAATTACAACCCAATAATCCTTTTACATGGGCTTCCGGGTGGAAGTCGCCAATTTATTGCGATAACCGTATAACACTGTCTCATCCCACTATCCGTACATACATCAGGCAGCAATTGACGCTGTTGATACAGGAAACATTCGGCCCCGTTGGCGGCATTGCGGGCGTGGCTACCGCCGGCATTCCACAAGGCGTGCTGGTTGCCCAGGATTTGGGCCTCCCGTTTATTTATGTACGCTCAAAACCAAAAGACCATGGCACCGGCAGCCTGATTGAAGGCGACGATCTAACCGGGAAACGGGTTGTGGTAATTGAAGACCTTATATCAACCGGTAAAAGCAGCCTTCAGGCTGTCGACGCGCTTCGTGCCGCAGGTTACGATGTGGCAGGGCTGGCCGCGATATTCAGCTACGGGTTTAACGTGGCAACCGAAAATTTCAAAAAAGCAAATTGCCCCTTTGTAACCTTATCCAACTATAACGCGCTGATCAAATATGCGAACGAAAACCAATATATAGCTGCCGCAGATGTTGAGATACTAAGAAAATGGCGCGAGAATCCGTCAGCCTGGGGACAATAGCAGTTGGCAGTTTGTAAAACGTTTATTTTCCGGCTATGAACTATGAACCATCAACCCTGAACTCCTACAGACTCTGTGCTATAACAAACCCGCTTGCCCAGGCCCATTGAAAATTATAGCCGCCCAGCCAGCCGGTAACGTCAACACACTCGCCGCCATAATATAAACCGGGCACCTTTTTAATTTCAAGCGTTTTTGAGGAAAGCTCATCGGTTGATACGCCGCCGCGCATTACTTCGGCTTTATCGTAACCCTTGTCCCCCGCCGGCTTTACCTTAAATACATGAATTAATTTGCTGATACTTTCAATATCCGCCCTGCTTAGCGAGGCCAGGTTTTTATCCACCGGTAATTTATCACCCAAAGCCTCGGCAAACTTGCGCGTATATAAACCAGCCAGGTATGCCAGCAACATTTTCTTACCGTTTTCATCGCGCTCCTTTTGAATCAGTTCAGCGATATTTTGGTTGGGAAGCAGGTCGATATAGATGTCTTCGCCTGGTTTCCAGTATGAAGATATCTGCAATATGGCCGGACCGCTTAACCCCCAATGCGTAAACAGTATATTTTCTTCAAAACTCGCCCTGTCATTCCATACGCGGCAAAAAATACTATTCCCCGATAGCTGTTCATACCAGGGCTGGTCTTTGCCCGTAATGGTTAGCGGCACCAGGGCCGGCGCGGTTTCGTTAATTTTTAAGCCGAATTTACGGGCCATGCGCAAGCCAAAATCGGTAGCGCCCATTTTAGGTATCGGCAAACCGCCCGAGGCGACCACTATTTTTGGCGCATACAGGTTTTCGCTTTTCCCGTTTCTTTCCAGCGAAACGGTAAAACTGTTTTCATTTTTTTCAATATGCTTAACATCCGCACCGCACCATATCTCCTGTCCCAGGTCGGCACAAAGGTTCGTAAAAACATTTACCACATCCTTGGCATTATTGCTCTCCGGGAAAAGCTGCCCGAGTGTTTTTTCCTTGCCCCTTATTCCATACGTTTCAAAAAAGCTGATGGTATCTTCCGCCGTCCATTGCGCGAGTGTTGATTTGCAAAAATGTGCGTTCGCCGATATAAATTGCTGCGGCGAGGCGTACAGGTTGGTATAATTGCACCTTCCGCCGCCGCTGATAAGTATTTTGGCACCCGGCTTATCATTTTTTTCGAGCACGAGGGTACGTTTGCCTAAAAACCCGGCCTGTGCGGCGCACATTAAACCGCAGGCCCCGCCGCCAATAATTATCGCATCAAAGTCTGTTTGTTTTGTTAAATTTGCTGTCATGGCAGGTGTGGCGCAAATATCAGAATTTGGAAAGATACTTATCTTTTTAATTACCGGTATCATTATGGTATGCGTGGCATTTTTTATAGCCAGGCTAATATCTCCCAGCAACCCAACACCCGAAAAGCTAACCTCCTACGAATGCGGCGAAGAACCGACCGGCAATGCCTGGCTGCCTTTTAATTCGCGTTTCTATGTGATTGCGCTGGTATTTTTATTGTTTGATGTCGAGATGGTATTCATTTTTCCCTGGGCCATTGTATTCGGCAGCCACGAAATGAGTAGCGTCGACCCGCGCTGGGGATGGCTGGCCCTTACGGAGATGTTTATATTTTTAGGCATATTGATCCTGGGCCTGGCGTACGTGTGGGTAAAAGGCGACCTGGAGTGGATAAAAGCAAAACCCATTGTCCCTACAACCGACGCCAGCATACCTGCATCGTTATATGAGAAGCTCAACCTGGAGCAAAGCGCTTATAAAGTGAAGGTATTTGCAATGGAGACTCCGGAGATTGCCTCAGCGGCGACTGCAGAAGTTCCCGCCCCTGCACCCATAAGGAAACCAATGTTTAAACCAACCTTCAAAAAGCCCGGAAATGAGTAACGATATAACACAAGAGGGCGGCGGCATAGTGGTCACCAAAATGAACGACCTGCTCAACTGGGCGCGTTTGTCATCATTATGGCCGTTAAGTTTTGGGATTGCCTGCTGCGCCATTGAATTTATGGGCGCCTTTGCATCAACTTACGACCTCGACCGTTTTGGCGTTTTCCCCCGGCCATCAGCCCGGCAATCGGATGTGCTCATCATTGCCGGCACGGTAACCTTTAAAATGGCCGAACGCATTAAACGACTATACGAGCAAATGCCCGAACCCAAATATGTCATCTCTATGGGTTCATGCTCGGATTGCGGCGGCCCGTACTGGCAGCACGGTTATCACGTGGTAAAAGGCGTCGACCGGGTGATACCGGTCGATATATATGTGCAGGGTTGCCCCCCAAGGCCGGAGGCTTTGATCGGGGCCATATTGGAATTACAGAAAAAAATTGAGGGAGAGAACTTAATTAGCGGGTGAACACTTTAGACACAAGAACGCATTTAACTTTTATCAGCGTTCTTTAATTCATCATTTATTTCTTCCTCAACTGCGTCGATCGCGTCTTCAACGGAGTGGCTTTGCGTATTTGACTGCGCTTGTTGGGTTAGCTCTACCAACTTCCTGTAATGTTCATACAGCGTTTTCAATTCTTCTTCGCTAAGGTCCTGTATATTAAGCAGGCGGTTACTGGCGTGGGTACTGGCTGCTATCAATTCGTTCAATTTAAGCTGTACCGCGATAGACTCTTTGTTTTGCGATTTCTGGATCAAAAAAACCATCAGAAACGTAATGATTGAGGTTGCCGTATTGACGATCAAAAGCCATGTATTTGAAAAATGAAATACCGGCCCGGTTACAGCCCAAAGTAGAATAAACCCCACCGCTGCAATAAACACCGGCGAGCTGCCGCTGTACGTGGTTATGGTATTACTTATCCGTTCAAACCCTGAAATATTGCTTTCACTTTCCTGTGTACTCATACAAGGATAAGCTTAAAACATGCAAATTGTTTGAATATTCGGGAATGGCTATGCTATCCGTTAACGCGCATTCCATAAAAAAGCCCGGCTTTTGGAAAAGCCGGGCTATCGTTTTTTTAAATTTATTTTTATTTAAATAAAAGATTATTAACACCAATTATCACACCGTTCGAAGCGTTTATATCAAAAGCTATTACCTGCGTTTTATTTCCCTGGCTGTCTGTCAGTTCAAGGTTTTTGGATGCGGTTAACGCGAGTGTAAGCGTTTGGCCGTCAAGCGTTTTTAACGCGGTCATTTTGGTCGATAAAGCTTTCACGATGCCGGCTTTATCATATTTTCCCATGACAATGTGACCTTTTAAAACCGCGGCTAATTTTGCAGGGTCCTGGAAAAGCCTGTCCAATGCCTCGGCAGATAAATTCCCCAATGCAGTATTGTTCGGCGCAAAAATAGTGTACGGCCCGGCGCCTTTTAAGGTCGCACCCAAGTTAGCAGCACGTAAAAGTAACCCAAAAGACTGGTAATCAGGGTTGGCTGAAATAGTAGTGATCAAATCGCCCGACCCAGATGCCGCAGGTGTAGTTGTTTGTGCGAATAAATTATTTGAAAATAAACCGATAGCTAAAGCAGCTGCAACACTTAAAACTAGTTTTTTCATTATCAATACGATATTAAAGTTTTTAAAAAAGTTAATTAATCCAATAACGACGTTTTTATCAAATGGTTATTCAAGGCCTAAAATAATTTTTTTAGAGGTTATCGGGCAATGATAGTCTCAAATGGCATAAATGCAATAAAATTGTTACAAATGGCTATTCAGTTAAGACTGACCATATCATTTTAACAGGTCAATAAGTACTATTGAGACTTTAGCAGTGACGGTAGCTTTTAAGCTACCCGCCTTTCGTATGATAATATTTTTGTCAGCTGTAAGATGCGGGTGGGCCTGACGTGTGAGGCTATCGGTAATGAGCCGCTTAAAAATCGGCGGAATTGATTGAAACGCTATGGATATCTTTAGTATGCTGACTCGTTATTTGACAAAGGATAATATCATCACCCGGCAAATCCGCCAAAACTAAAGCTGGCCTTCTTTTGCTTCCTGACAAATCTGAAAATGGAAAAGGAATAACGACTACATCGCCTTTTATAAATCCTGCCATGCCAAATCCTCTTCAGGGGTTAACCAATCTTTAGCTAATATGTTTTCACTTGCAAAATGAGTGAGCGGCTTATCAAGCGTTTTTATTGATTTATCAGCCTCTTCAATAGTAAATGCGATGACCTCCACTTGTTTACCTACAAAATTCTTAGGCAATTTGATAGATATATTTTGTTTGTCCGGCTTAACTACTGTTCTTATCATAACTCAAATATACAATACTGAAGTTAAAACTACTCAAAATGATTGACTTAAGGACTTAGGACTCAATACTTCCGGCTCCCCCTTATTGCCCCTGTGCAAGCGTATAGCCAATTTTATCGCCAAATTTCATCAGGAACTCAACCGAGCATACTTTGGCATCTTCCGAAAAATCAGCTGCGATATGCAAAAGTTCTTTCTGTGTAACCGTTTTTCCGGCCTTTTTTTCGAAACGCACGCGGTATTCGTTAACCAGTTCGGTATAGATAGAGCCTGTCGGCCAAACCTGGGTACCCCGGTTCGAGATCATCACAAGGTCAAAATTATCCGTCAGTCTTTTTTTAGCGAGCTCGGCAAGTTCGGCGGGCTGCAAATCGTTTGCTTCTACGAACACATCAACACCAACCATTTCTTCTTTAATGCCCCGGGTAACGGTAAGCTTATTCTTTAAAAGATGCTCATGAGTAGCTTTGAGCTCAAGGTTGCCCTTTGAAACCACGCCGCCATCCGCAGGCACCTGGCCCAGGTTTGCGATTATCGCATCTGCAAAGCCCATTGTCGTAGCGGCCGCGGTCGATTTATTGCCAAAATCGCCGGTATGGATACCCCTTTCAAGCGTATAAAGCAAAGCGTTCTCTATGGTGGCTGCATTTTCGGTAAGCCCCATGTAGCGCAGCATTAAAATACCCGATAGCAGCAGCGCGGTTGGATTGGCTATGCCTTTGCCCATGATATCCGGCGCAGTGCCATGTACCGCCTCAAAAATGGAAATATTATCGCCAATATTGGCTGATGGCGCAAAGCCCAATCCGCCTACCAAACCGGCACACAGATCTGATACGATATCACCCTGCAGGTTAGTCAGCACAATGGCCTGGAAATTTTGCGGCTGTGTTACCAGCTTCATACAAAGGTCGTCCACAATAATATCCGAAGACTGGATATCCGGGTATTCTTTTGCTATTTCCTGGAAGGTCTCTAAAAACAGGCCGTCCGTAAGCTTCATGATGTTAGCCTTATGGCCGCAGGCCAGCTTAGTGTAACCCTTGCGCCGGGCCATTTCAAAAGCATAACGGATTACCTGCGCCGAACCCGGGCGGGTAATGATACGCCGCCCAACCGCTACGTCATATGTCAGCAGGTGCTCGATGCCGCCGTAAGTATCCTCAATATTTTCGCGTATAATGGTCAGGTTGATGGGTATGCCTGCTTTTGAAAACACAGTCTCCACACCATTCAATGTCCTGAAATCGCGTTGGTTGGCGTATGTATTCCACACTTTGCGGGCGGTTACGTTTATGCTTTTTACCCCTTTGCCTTTTGGCGTTTCCATAGGGCCTTTAAACAATATCCCAAGTTCCTCTATAGTTGCCTTGGCGGCGGCGGTCATGCCGGTTGAATGCCCCGCATCGAAATAGGATTTCCCCATTTCAACATATTCATAGTCGAGCGGAACATTATTGGCCGCAAATATTTTTAAAACGGCCTGCATTATTTCGGGGCCTATACCGTCGCCTTTGGCTACTGCTATTTTGGTATTCATGGGTAAAAGGTAGTAATGTAAAAACGCCGCAAATATAGGTGTTTAAACCCAATTTTAGGACTGAAAACCAAATTGATATAGGCTTTTTGAAAGATTTAGGCTAAACTTGCATTTTAAAATGAAAGCTTTTTACGGAGACCTCAAACTCGGGATTTTAGGCGGCGGCCAGCTCGGCCGCATGCTGATACAACAGGCCATAAACTATAATGTCACCGTAAAGGTACTCGACCCCGACCGGGAAGCACCCTGCCGAAAATTATGTGATGAATTCGTGGTGGGCTCCTTAGGCGATTACGAAACGGTGTATAAGTTTGGTAAGAAGGTAGACCTGTTAACCATTGAGATTGAAAAGGTTAACGTTGACGCCCTCGACCAACTAGAAAGCGAAGGCGTATTGGTTTATCCGCAGCCGCGTATCATCCGACTGATACAGGATAAGGGCCTGCAAAAGCAATTCTTTAAAGAAAACGACATACCGACAGCCGAGTTCCAGGTAATATCGTCGCCGCAGCAGCTGAGGGAAAGCCACATACCGTTCCCATACATTCAAAAACTAAGGCGCGATGGTTACGATGGCCGCGGCGTTTATAAGGTTATTGATGAATCGTACCTGGCGAAAGCGTTTACCGAGCCCAGCCTTATTGAACGCTGGGTTGACTTTGAAAAAGAAATAGGCATTATCGTTGCGCGGAACGAAAACGGTGAAATAAAAACATTCCCGATGGTAGAGATGGAGTTTAACCCGGAAGCTAACCTCGTTGAATTTCTGATCTCGCCATCTACCCTGCCGTTCGAAGTGCAGCAGGACGCGGCACAAATTGCCACCAAAATCGCGGACGACCTGAAAATTGTCGGCCTGCTTGCGGTGGAAATGTTTTTGGATAAGCACGGTAAAATACTGGTGAACGAGCTGGCCCCCCGGCCGCATAACAGCGGGCACCAGAGTATTGAGGGAAATGTAGTTTCGCAGTTTGAGCAGCATTTAAGGGCCATATTTAACCAGCCTTTGGGCGATACCGCCTGCCTGAACAATGCCATCATGGTAAATATCCTGGGCGAAGCGGGCTACGAAGGCCCGGCCATTTACCAGGGCATTGAAAAAGTATTGAAATGCCCCGGCGTATACGTACATTTATATGGCAAGGCATTAACTAAACCTTTTCGCAAAATGGGCCACGTAACTATTGTAGATGCCGACAGGGAAAAAGCGATTGAAAAAGCAAGGTTTGTGCAGGAGATGTTAAAAGTGGTGAGTTAGTTCATACTTGATAGTTAGTTTTTATTTTTGATGATCGAAATCAAACTTTACAAATCTCCATGGAAAGCGGTTCGGCTTATTCTGCTTTCCTTACCATTCGTAATTGCAGGTTTTTATTTTCTCGTTAAAGGCGACGCCGATAAAACTATGGATTGGGTTTGCATTTGTTTTTTTGGCCTTGGTATACCTTTAGGTCTTTTTAATTTGTTAGATAAACGCCCGCAAATTATCATGAGTGAAACAGGAATATATGATAGAATGGGTTATAAAGATACCCTGGAATGGGATTGGATAAAAAATGCCTATCTTAAAGATGTTAAAACTAGCAACAGAGGTTGGATTGTCTCAAAACAAACATTTATTTATTTAGTAATTGAACCATATGCTCTACCGCTTCTAAAAGGGAACACAACTTTACGGAAAGTCATTAAAGATTTAGGATTTCCAGAAGTTGCCATTTCATTAAATCCATTGCAAAAAATTGACGGGCAAAAATTAGTGGATTTTATAAAAGCTATGTCAACAGCTGATATTTCCGCAAGACAGAATTTGTTACTAAAATCAGAGCTATGAACTATGAACCATCAACTATGAACTCCCCAAAAATAGGTATCATCATGGGCAGCAAATCCGACCTGAATGTAATGCAGGACGCCGCCGACGTATTAAAAGAATTAGGTATCAGTTACGAAATCACCGTCGTATCGGCCCACCGTACACCCGACCGTATGTTTAGTTACGCCAGGGAGGCAGCCGGCCGCGGATTAAAGGTGATCATCGCTGGCGCAGGTGGGGCGGCTCATTTGCCGGGCATGGTAGCTTCGTTAACACATTTGCCGGTGATCGGTGTCCCTGTAAAATCGAGTAATTCAATTGACGGCTGGGATTCCATCCTGTCTATATTGCAGATGCCAAATGGTATCCCCGTGGCAACGGTGGCGCTTAACGCGGCTAAAAATGCCGGGATCCTGGCGGCGCAAATATTATCAACGGCAGATGAGGGAATAACAGAAAAGCTTATCAGTTACAAGGAAAATTTAAAGAAAAAAGTGGAGGAGTCGGCATCTGAGATGGAGGAGAAATAGAGATTAGAGGCCGGAGATTGGAGGTTAGTTAAAAAAATAAATATACAAACCCAACCCCGTTGTCTGTGTCCTCACAGACAACCGACACACTCAATTCAACGTCGGGTTTTCCGGGAAGTTAGCGATGTGCGCATACCGCTGCCCCAGGCTGATCACTACTTGCCGCCAAAGGTTCTCCTCGTTATGATTGAATATGGTTTCAGGTGTTACGTTCTCCGCAACAATCCAGCTGTCTTCCCGTATCTCATCATCCAGCTGTTGCGGTACCCAACCGGAATAGCCTATAAAAAACCTGATCTCGTTGTCGCTTAGCTGGTAGCTGGCAATTAATTGCTTTACAACGTCGTAGTCGCCGCCCCAATACAAACCTTCGCCGATTTCAATGCCGTCGTTAATTTTATCAGGGATGCAATGTATAAAATGCAGCGTATTGTTGGCCACCGGCCCGCCTACAAATACCGGCATCTCGGCATATGATAGCTCAGGCAAAACATCGCCCAGCAAGAATTCGCTGGGGTGGTTCAATATAAACCCCATAGCCCCCGCTTCGGAGTATTCAGTTATTAAAATAACCGACCTTTTAAAATTCGGGTCCATCATAAACGGCTCCGATACCAATAAGCGCCCAGCGGCAGCCTCAATAGAACTTAGCATGCAGTTTTTTTTATAGAGCCAAGATACAAGAACAAAGAATCAAGAGAAGAGTGAAAATAATTTATCCTTTTATTTCTGCACCGTTCTTGGTTCTTGTCTCCTGGCTCTTGTTTCTTTATTTATCTATCAATATACAAGTATCTTAAAAAATTGTTCAGTTTCCCAAAATCGGAAATACGATACATACTTACGGTATAATTAATTTGTAAGTTTGCAGGGATGAACCAGGAACAACTAGAAAACCTTCGGAATGAATACAAAGCTGCCTCTTTGTCCGAAACCGAATCAAAAGCCGATCCCATAAAACAGTTTGACGCGTGGTTTAACGAGGCTATTGAAGCCAGGGAACCCGAGCCAAACGCAATGACACTGGCAACAGCTACCTATGATGGCCGACCCTCGGCGCGTATTGTTCTGCTGAAGGGAGTCAACGAAAACGGGTTTATGTTTTATACTAATTACCTGAGCCGAAAAGGCAAAGAGATCACCAAAAACCCTTTGGGCGCGCTCACATTTTTTTGGGCAGGTATGGAGCGCCAGGTGCGGATTGAGGGTACTATTGAAAAATTAAGCAAGGAACAATCGGATAAATATTTCCAGTCGCGGCCAAAAAACAGCCAGATTGGGGCGCTGGCTTCGCCGCAAAGCCAGGAAATAGCCAGCCGCGAGGTACTGGGAAAAAAAATGAGCGAACTGGAAGCAGAGTATGATGGTAAAGATATACCTAAACCGTCATTCTGGGGCGGATATATATTAAAGCCGCGTCTCATCGAGTTCTGGCAGGGGCGCCCGAGCCGACTGCACGACCGTATCCTGTACAAAAAAATCGATAACAAAAACTGGAAGAAAGTACGACTGGCGCCATGAGTTTTGATGAGATCACCCAACTGCTTACCGATAAATTTGGCGCGGATGTTATCACCGGCACCGAAACAAGCGGGCTGCAGCCGGCGCTGCTGATACATCCCGACCATATAACCGCGGTATGCCTCGAACTGCGCAATAATCCAAACACCTATTTTGATTTCCTTTCCTGCCTTACGGGCGTTGACTACGGCGCGGAAGCAAATCGATTCGGCGTGGTTTATCACCTGGCGTCTATCCCCTATCAAACACAACTGACTTTAAAGATCAGCAAAGAAAATAACCGGGACCTGGATGAATTACCAACCTTTCCCAGCATAACATCCGTTTACCGCAGCGCCGACTGGCACGAACGCGAAGCGTATGACCTTACCGGGGTATTTTTTGAAGGCCACCCGGATTTAAGGCGGATTTTATTACCGGATGATTGGGAAGGGTTTCCACTCAGAAAAGATTATAAAACTGCGGAATATTATAAGGGGATAAAAATTGATTGAGGCACTGTGAATCAAAAATACGAACAAGCTTTAAACGACTATAACAAAAAAATATCATCCGCGGCTACGGAGGATATGGTGCTCAACATGGGGCCTCAGCATCCGTCGACCCATGGCGTTTTGCGGCTGGAACTTATAACCGATGGCGAGATCGTTAAGGAGGTGATCCCGCATATTGGCTACCTGCACCGCTGCTTTGAAAAACATGCCGAATCGTTAACCTACCAGCAAACCATCCCCTTTACCGACAGGATGGACTATTTGGCTTCTATGAACAACAGCCACGCCTTTGTGATGGGGGTTGAGCGCATGATGGGCATTGATAAAGATATACCTAAACGTGTTGAATACATCAGGGTGCTGGTTTGCGAATTGAACCGCATTGGCTCGCACCTGATAGCGATTGGTACTTATGGTATTGATATCGGCGCATTTACCCCATTTTTATGGTGCTTCCGCGACAGGGAGCATATCATGGGCATGCTTGAATGGGCATCGGGCTCAAGAATGCTGTACAACTATATTTGGGTGGGTGGTTTGTTTTATGATCTGCCGGTTGGGTTTGAGGAGCGCTGCCGCGAGTTTGTGGACTACTTTAAGCCCAAAATGAGCGAGCTGAATGAACTTTTAACCGACAACCAGGTATTTATCAACCGCACGGCCAACGTGGGCGTACTGCCGCTGGATGTGGCTATAAATTACGGTTGTTCAGGGCCTATGCTGCGCGGCTCGGGGTTGAAGTGGGATCTACGGCGTATAGATAATTATTCAGCATACCCTGAATTGGAGTTCGACATTCCCGTGGGCAAAGGCGAAATGGGCACCGTTGGCGATTGCTGGGACCGCTACAAAGTTCGGGTGGATGAGATAGAACAGTCGTTGAGAATGATAGAGCAATGCCTCGACCGCCTGCAGAAAGAATTAAAACGCACACCCGATTTCGACCCGCGCGCAAAGCTCCCGCGCAAAACCATACCCAAAGCCCAGGATTACTATGTACGCTGCGAAGGCGCCAAAGGCGAACTGGGCTTTTACTTTATGGCCGACGGCAAGTCCGAGATCCCAACGCGTGTAAAAGCACGCGCCCCAAGCTTCAGCAACTTGTCGGTATTGCCCGAAATTGCCCGCGGCGTAATGATAGCCGACCTGATAGCTATTGTAGGCTCGATTGATTTTGTTTTGGGCGAGGTAGACAGGTGACAAAAAAAGCCTCCTTACGGAAGCTTTTGTATTGTTATGATTTTAATTGAGATCCGGAATTGACGGGCGCGAAATTTAGAACCCAATAACATTCAAAAAATTCAATAACTCTATAATTACTTATCGTAAACTTTAACCATAAAAACATAGTTCTTTAGTTTTTTAACCTGCTGTACCGGGGTTAAATTAACCAAAGTATTTTTCGTGTTCAGATTCACTTTTTTCTCCAACGAATCGATCGCGCTAAGCAGATAACTTGATTTTACCGCGAAATGTACGCCTTCCATCTGGGTTTGCTTGGCCTGCACAATACCGATAATATTTCCCTTAGTATCCAGCAGCGGACCGCCGCTATTCCCAGGGTTAATGGGTATGGATATCTGGTAATCCAAGCTATCGCCGTTTAAGCCGTTTGATGAAGTTAATTTTCCGTCATCGTAAACTGGCGCCTCCTGCGAATAGCCAAACGTATAAACACTCTCGGCCAGGTCACTTTCCGACCGCTTAAAGGTGTACGGTATCGGCCTCAAATTCCGGAACGAAGTGTCAACTATTTTTAAAATAGCGATGTCGTTCTCCGGTTCGGAATAAAGCACTTTGGCTTTAAATGACTTCCCGGCGTTATTTTGAACGTAAACGGAATCGGCCCCTTCAATAACATGATAATTTGTGGCGATCAGCCCGCTTGCGGTAATGGCGAAGCCTGTACCCCTGTATTTACCGGGGTTGTCGGTGATCCGCCCTGAGCGGTTAAGCTTATTTAATTTATTATTTATGTTATCAGCCTTCCGGTTTATCCTAGCTACCTCGCCTCTTAAGCTAAGATAGTTCGATTCACGGTTATTGAGATAACCTGTAAAAAACAAAGTCCCCAAAACGGCGAAAATAGCGATCGAAGCCGCAACCGAAATTTTTGAATGGTGACTGCGCCATAGTTGAACGATCCACGAAGGATGAACCATCAATTCTTCCTTCAGCGTGTGCACATCAATTTCGCGGTGAATAGCATCCAGGCGGCTTTCCAGTTCCAGGCGCTCGCCGTATTGCTTTAGTAAGCCGGTAAAGTGCTTATGTTCGGTTACCCGGGCGTTAACTTCTGCATTTTCCTTACGCAAAACATCAAAGGCAGCCCGCTCCTCTTTGGTCATTTCGCCATTGAGGTACCGTTCAATTTCTTCTGATAGTTTATATTCGTTCATCTCTGCTCTCCTTTACTTTTGCTGAAAAAATAATTTCTTCAGCCTTTGCAGGCATTTATATTTTTGAGTTTTGGCGTTATCCGCGTTGGTATACCCAAAATTCTCGCAGATCTCCTGCATCGACCTGTTATGTATGTAAAAATCCTCTATTATCGTTTTACAGGGTTCGCCCAATAATTGGAGCGCGCTGCCCATTTTATTAAACTGTATATCCCGTTCGTTATTCTTTTCCGTTTCATCATCAACCGCCAGGTACTCCTGGAAGTCTTTCATATCGCCGCTGTACCGGTTCATCTGGCTCAGCCGTTTTAACCATAGCCGCCGGCATATCGAGTATATATACGTTTTAAGCTTGCTGCTTAGTTCAAAATCACCCGCTTTAACTTTATTGTAAAGAACTATTATAGCCTCCTGGTAAATATCCTTAGCGTCGTCCTCGTTGCCGTTGTTGTTGATGATCAGCTGCAGCACCATCGGAAAATAAGCCAGGTACAACCGCTTTAAAACACTTTCCGAATTATTAAGGATACCCAGTATTACTTCATTATCTGTTGGGATCCCGCTATTTAGGTCTTTACTCACACTTAATACAATTTATGCGAAATTGTAACCCATTATCGATAAAAAAAAATTAATGCGGAAATATATTTTGGGGTTGTTGATCAGGTTGGATTAAGTTGATTAGGTGAGTAGGTTGGTACTTGTCTTTTTAAAATCACACAACAAACAGCTTGCCTAACCCAATCCAACTCAATCAACAACTCACCTAATCAACCTATTCAACCAAACTTTCCTTCATCAAATTTGTTAATAATCAACACTTTAACTTTAAAATCATGAAAAAGACAATTAACCTTGCACTTTTAGCACTGGCCATTTCGTTATCTTTTGCTGCCTGTAAAGGGAAAGGCTCCGGAAATTCAGGCGATTCAGCCAAAGTCGACTCATCCACTTCGGTTAAAAGCAGCGCAAGCACAACTATAAAAGTTGATACAGCCAAACCATCAACCGATACCGGTAAAATGAAAAAGGATACCATCAGTAAAACCACCACCAAAACCACCGTGACCAAAAAAACCGAGGTCAAGAAAAGCAATTAGCGAAATTTGAGGACTGATTAAATTTTTTAATTGCTAAAAGACGCAGGCAATCAGGCGCTTAATTATTGAGTGAATTTTTTTTGTAATTAGCAGGGTTACCTTTTAAATATTGGCGTATTAATCCCTAAACATTCACATTTTAAAATACAAAAAATGAAAAATTCATTCAAAATGGGCGCTTTAGCCTTAGTTATCGCTGTTTCTTTCGCAGCTTGTAAAGGTAAATCTGGTTCTGGTAGCGCTGATTCAACTGTTAAAGTTGACTCGACTGTGAAAAAAGATTCAACTGTGAAAGTTGATTCAACTAAAAAAGACACTGTTGTTAAAAAAGATACAGTAGTTAAGAAGTAATTTTTAGTTTTTCTGTTAATTTTGCGGCGAAAGGTGATCTGTGATTTTTATTTAATCTCATGGGTTACCTTTTGCCGTTTTTGGTATTAAAAGCAAAACTATTAATCACTTAAAAAAATTAACATGAAAAATTCTTTCAAAATGGGCGCTTTAGCTTTGGCTATCGCCGTTTCTTTCGCAGCTTGCAAAGGCAAAGGTTCTGCCGGTGCAGATTCAACTAAGATGGATTCAGCTAAAATGGATTCAGCTAAAATGACTGACACTGCTAAGAAAATGATCGATACTGCACACAAAAAGATCGACTCAGCTAAAAAAATGACTAAAGACACTGCTAAGAAAAAAATGTAATTTTAATTTTAGCAAAACCAAAAACGCTCCTGATTTATCGGGGGCGTTTTTGTTTTTAGGGGTTTTTAATCATATTAGCGACGGGTTTGAAACCCATCGCTAATATGATGCAGCCCTTATTTTCCATTAATCATGTAACTGTCCGGTTCTTAAACAATATACTTTTCACTAATTTAAACTTTACCGTTTACAAAGGGCAGCATTATGCCCTTGTCGGGGAAAGCGGGTCGGGCAAAAGTGCTCTGCTGCAAACCATCGCGGGCAGGTTCAATGTCACCGGTGGCAATATCGACTATCATTTTTTTGATGAGTTTTTAGAACGATCGGGGAATGACGGGTTACATCACACCTACCACCAATTGATCGCACTGGTTGAAACCAGGCATCACTTTAAAAATCTTTCAAACACCACCGACTTTTACTACCAGCAGCGCTATAACTCATCCGATTCGGAAGACGCACTGACAGTTAATGAATACCTGGAAGGTATTACCACCGCGCCGGGCAATAAACCGTACTGGGATCCTGAAAAAGTAATCGCCCTTTTAAAACTGGGCGACCTGCGCGGCAAACAACTTATCAAGCTATCCAACGGCGAAACAAAACGGCTGTTACTGGCGGCCGCATTGCTAAAAAATCCTGTACTGCTGCTGCTGGATAATCCCCTGGTGGGGCTCGATGCGCAAACACGCGCCGGGTTTGATTCGATTTTGGACGAGATAATGGCCTCGGGAATTACGGTAATTATGGCGACGTCTCCGAATGAAATTCCTACTATCATCACCAACGTCGTTATTTTAAAGAACGGAACTATCGATCAAAATATTCTCAAAAAGCAGTTTAAGTCTACTTTAGTCATAGATAACAGGAAGGACAATATTGATAATGACGAGCTGAACGCGTTATTGAGCGCAAGCAGTGATAAAGCAAAATATCAATTCATCATCAACATGAATTACGTTCATGTACAGTACGGCGATAAGGTTATTTTGGACCAGGTAAACTGGCAGGTACTCCCGGGCGAAAGATGGGCGCTACTTGGCCCGAACGGAGCCGGCAAATCCACATTACTGAGCCTGGTCAACGGCGACAACCCGCAGGCCTATGCCAACCATATTATTCTGTTTGACAAAAAGCGCGGCACAGGCGAAAGTATCTGGGACATCAAAAGCAAGATAGGCTTTGTATCGCCCGAGCTGCACCAGTATTTCCCAACGGATAACAGCTGCCTGCAGGTGATCGAGTCGGGCTATTATGATACATTAGGATTGTTCAGGCCCAGTAGCAAGTCGCGGGCTGAAACCGCCTTACGCTGGATGAAGGCGCTGGAAATTGAAAAATATGCCCGGGTGTTGCTAAAAAATATACCCGCCAGCGCGCAGCGCTTATGCCTGTTGGCCCGTGCGCTGATAAAAAACCCCGATCTGCTCATCTTCGATGAGCCCTGCCAGGGCCTGGATGCCCACCAGCAGCACCATTTTAAAACACTGGTTGATACCATCTGTCGGCTGAGCAATGTTACGCTGATATATGTAACGCACTACCAACTGGAGATACCGGAGAGCGTGACGAAGGTATTGCAGTTGGAAAAAGGAAGGCAACACTAACGCACACGAATTTATTCGAATTTCACAAATCTAATTGGTGAGTTTTATGTTTATTCATTCGTAAAAATCTGCATATAGCAATTCGTGTAATTCGATTAAATTCGTGCGTATTGGTGTCTATTCAATATCTTTGTAGCCATGAATACAGCCGATCTGTTGCAGCGCGCTTTGCGGTTTGATTTTTTGAGCCAGGAAGAAGGTGTTTTTCTATATAAAAATGCTTCCACGCCTGATTTGATGTACACAGCCAACGAATTGCGGAAAATACAGGTGCCGCATGGTAAAGTTACCTGGCAAATTGACCGGAATGTAAATACTACCAACGTTTGTATAGCCAACTGCAAATTCTGCAACTTTTTCCGCCGCCCGGGGCACGAGGATAGTTATATCACCGATATAGAAACCTACAAGCAAAAAATTGAAGAAACTTTCCGCTATGGCGGCGACCAGTTGCTGTTACAGGGCGGCCACCACCCCGACCTGGGCCTTAAATTTTACGCCGATACCTTCAGGCAACTGAAAGAATTATATCCTAACTTGAAACTGCATTCATTAGGGCCGCCGGAGATTGCGCACGTAGCCAAGCTGGAAGGCATGAGCCATATTGACGTATTAAAGGAACTAAAAGCTGCCGGCCTTGACTCGCTGCCGGGCGCGGGCGCCGAAATTTTAAACGACCGTGTGCGCAGGCTCATCAGCAAGGGTAAATGCGGCGGCCAGGAATGGCTGGACGTAATGCGCGCCGCACACAAAATTAACCTGCCCAGCTCGGCAACGATGATGTTCGGCCATATCGAAACCATTGAGGAGCGTTTTGAGCACCTGGTTTGGATCCGCGAGGTACAATCTGAGAAACCGGAAGGGCATTACGGGTTCGTAGCCTTTATCCCCTGGCCTTTCCAGGACGACGGCACCCTGCTGCGCAAGGTACGCGGCATAACCAATAACGTTACCGGCGACGAGTATATCCGCATGATCGCGCTAAGCCGCATCATGCTGCCCAATATTAAAAACATACAGGCCTCGTGGTTAACGGTTGGCAAACAGGTGGCACAAATATGCCTGCATGCCGGCGCCAATGACTTCGGCTCTATCATGATCGAAGAAAACGTAGTGTCCGCCGCAGGCGCACCGCACCGCTTCACCGCTAAAGGTATACAGGAATCCATTAAAGAAGCCGGTTTTGAACCGCAGCTCCGCACACAGAAATACGAATGGCGCGAAATCCCTGCAGCTATTGAAGAGCAAGTAATTAATTATTAGAGGTGATAATTTTCCTTACTTTCGGACTTTACTGACTTTCCCGACTTTCGGACTCATCATGGAAGACATAGAACAATACATCGAAGCCCTGATCTTTGTATCGGAGCAAAGTATCCGTACGGAAGAGATCGTTTATTGCCTGCAGGCGGCCTTTGAACAGGATTTTACAGAAGAGGATGTTAACGGCCATATTGCCAGCATTACCAAAAAGTACCAGGATAAACATTTCGCCATCGGTGTGGTGAAGGTGAATAACGGCTACCAGTTTTTAACGAAGAAGGATTACCATGCTGTCATCAGTCTGCTGCAGGCACAGCGCGCAAAAAAGAAGCTTAGCCAGGCGGCGCTCGAAACGCTTGCCATCATTGCCTATAAGCAGCCGGTAACCAAGCCCGATATCGAACAAATACGCGGCGTAAACTGCGATTATTCCATCCAGAAACTGCTTGAAAAAGAGTTGATCGCAATTGTCGGCAAGTCGGAAGCCATCGGGAAACCTATACTGTACGGCACCAGCGGCGTGTTCATGGATTACTTCGGCATTAATAGTATTAACGAACTGCCTCAGATAAAAGAGTTTACGGATAACACCGCATCCATTGGCGAACAAGCCGAATAGATAATGAAAAATAAAATTCGAAAATCTTATTTTTAATGAAAATGATTTGATTATTTTTACTTAGAAATACAATTTAGTGTATCTGAAAAAAAAGATCATTTGGAATTAAGGGCATTTATTTATTATTGAAAAATTTTTACGATTAAATTCAAGGCAATGGGAACTCCAAAAAAACCTGTAAACAAGAAAGTCGATTCTCAAAACACGGGCGAGGATGAGGATGATGATGACAGCATACTTGATCAAAGTGGTAAGAAAAAAATCGTTGACGATGATGACGATGATTTTGATGTCCCTTTAGACGACCTGGGTTACGAAAATTTTGACTACGACGAAGACGACGATTATTGATTAACATATTTCTGCATTGTAAAGCATTCAGACATTATGCCTCTGGATGCTTTTTTTATGGAACCAATTACATGCCAATCCACCTATGATCATAACCGAAGTAAAGGACAAAGCCGGCAAAAAAGCATTTTTAGACGTTGCGCGCATCATATATAAAAATGACGAAACATGGGTTTGCCCGTTAGATAACGACATTGAAGCAATTTTTGACCCGGCCAAAAATAATTTCCACCAGCACGGCCAGTGCACCAGGTGGGTATTAAGCGGCGAAAACGGGCAGTTGATCGGCCGCATTGCAGCTTTTATTAACGACAAAAAAGCGTACAACTACGAGCAGCCTACAGGGGGAGTTGGTTTTTTTGAATGTATCGACAATGAGGCGGCCGCTTTCCTGTTATTCGATACGGCAAAAAGCTGGCTGAACGAACGGGGTATGCAGGCTATGGACGGGCCTATCAATTTTGGCGAGAACGATAATTTTTGGGGGCTGCTGGTGGAGGGTTTTACCGCGCCATCATACGGCATGAATTATAATCATCCATATTACAAGGGGTTGTTTGAAAATTACGGTTTTAAGACGCTGTATGCGCAAATCACCAACCATTTAGATATACTCAAACCCTTTCCCGAAAGGTTCCGCAAAATTGCCAAATGGGTGATGCAAAAGCCGGGATATGAATTCAGGCATCTGCGGGCAAAAGAAATTGAGAAGTTTGCGGCGGATTTTATGGAGATATACAACGATGCCTGGGAGAATTTCGAAAACTTTGTTCCGATAACGCATGCCACCATAGCCGAAAGCTTCAAAAAAATGAAGCCGCTGATGGACGAGAACCTGATATGGTTTGCTTACGTTAACGGCGAACCGGTGTCGTTCCTGATCGTTTTACCTGATGCAAACCCAATGATCAAACCATTAAATGGCAAGCTTGACCTGTTAGGCAAGCTTAAATTTTTATACAAAAAATGGAAAGGTGTTTCAAGGATGCGGGCGATAGTGATGGGCACCAAACAAAAATATCAAAATCACGGCCTCGAATCAGGGCTGTTTATCACCCTGGGCGAATACGTTCTGCCTTTGAACCAATACACCGAACTGGAGCTATCCTGGGTGGGCGACTTTAATGAAAAAATGATGGCCATGCACCACGCTATGGGCGCAATATTTGGAAAAAAGCACTTAACGATGCGTTATTTTTTCAATGGCCCCGGGCAGAGCCAAAAATGAGAACTGATACTAACCGCGGTTTAAAACTAAGTCGAAATTTTGCATATAAACCAAAAGGGAATAAAAGCCTTATTAATTAACGTGCCGTTATTACGCAGTTGCCTTGCTGTGTCGTAGTTCTTCAAATAACTCGATCACCTTTTTCTGCAAACCGATAACTTCCGTCTCTCGCTCCATCAGCTTTTTATTCAATACATCAAGTTCGCTCGCAAATTTTTGGTCCTGCTCGCTATCCGAAAAGGTAAGCAATTGTACTACGCTCATTTCGAACAAATTGGCAATTTGCTCTAACCTCGACAAGTTGATGTCAGTAATACTGGTTTCAATTTTTGAAAACGCAGGAATAGAGATATCTAGTCGTTTTGCAACATCTTCCTGGCTCCAGTTTTTTTGGTGGCGTAGTAATCTGATTTTTTTTCCAAGTGATTTCATGTTAGTCTTTTAAGGATAAGGTTTCTCGCAGGTTAAATATCTTACAATATTATTTAATATCTCTCTAATTGTCAACAATTTTGAAAAATATTTTTTTTCAAAATTTAATTAATTTTTTGCCGATTTAATTCAAACCTGAAGATCGAACACCGTGATTATCAGCCATCTGCCGAAATGAGTGCTTTTTTTCTTCAAATTAAATTTAATCGGTAATTAAATAAATTTTAATCGTTTAATTTAACAAACTTAACCGCTACCCAATTAATATTTTCTTTATGATTAATGTAAATTATTCCCTGTTTACGTGCCCCGGTTATAATTTGTTCCAAATTATTTGTAAAAAAAAATCCGCTTAAATAAATTTCGCCATTCAACTTCGTCACTTCACTATACCGCTGCATCTGGTCGAGCAAAATATTGCGGTTTATGTTGGCTAAAATGATGTCAAATTGTTCATTGGGGATCGCCTCTTTTGAGCCGCATAACGCCGTAATATTATCTACACTGTTCAGTTGGGCATTCTCAATCGTGCTGTCATAACAAACCGGGTCGTTATCAATGGCTGTTATCTTTGCAGCGCCCAGTTTTGAAGCCATAATGGCCAGTATGCCGGTACCGCAGCCCATGTCCAGCACGTTTTTATTCACGAAGTTATTTTCGAGCATCAGCTCCAGCATCATCGCCGTGGTTTGATGATGCCCGGTGCCAAAGGCCATTTTGGGATCGATCACGATCTCGTGTTCAAATTCGGGCCTGGGCGCATGAAAGGTTGCCCTGACAAAAATTTTGTCTCCGATCTCAATCGGCTCAAAATTGCTTTCCCATACCTCGTTCCAGTTTTTTTGAGGAATGAGGGTTATCTCGTAACTAAAAGAAAACATTTCCTGGTAAAGCGACAATGTTTCGTCGAGCTGCGCCTGGTCAAAATTATCTGCCGGTATATAAGCTTTAAAACCAAAATCAAGTTGTTCAAAAGTATCAAAACCGATCTCGCCCAGGGCGTTTATCAGCAGGTCCTCCTGGTAGTCTTCGGTGGGGATGGTTGTAAAAAGTAACTCGTAGTAATTCATGGAACTGATGTGAACGTTAAAACGCTTATAGTGGCTATGTATTTGTCTCTGTTGCCGGGGTGTCGAACGCTTTTTTATCGATCAAATACAACACGCCGAAATTTATGAGCCAGTAAAAAGCCTGTACGCCGGCCATAAATAAAAAAATTGAAATTAAATGACCCGTGCCGGTCGCGGTATCCCATATCAGGTAGCTTATCCCGGCGGATAACAAGGTCGTTACTATACATACAAAAATTAAAATATTCGTCAACCGGTGCGACCGGCTTAAAATCTTTCTCCAGAGTGGTATGATGATTAACAGCTGGGTGAGTAAGGCAGTAAGGAATAATAACGGGGTAAAAATTTTGAAGTAGTCCATTAGCCCGTAAAGCGTCTCGTTGCCAATATCGGGCAAGCCGCCAATGTGCCGGGCCAGGGGCCCGAATTTTATCAATGCCGCGAATATTACGAAGCCCGCAAGCGGTGGCAATATTATTTTAAGCAGCTTTTTCATTTCAGAGACCAGAGATTGGAGATTAGAGGTTAGTTTGAATAAGGAAACGATAAAGTTATAGATAAGTTTCATCCCCGGGGAGTAAAACCCTAATCTCCGATCTCTAATCTCCAATCACTACCATCAATTAAACACCCTTAAAATATCCACAAAATCGCGCGATTTAAGAGACGCACCACCAATCAACCCGCCATCAATATCCGGCTGTGCAAAAAGTTCGGGCGCGTTTGTTGGGTTACAACTGCCGCCGTATAGTATCGTGGTATCATCGGCAAGCTGCTGGTTATATTTTGCAGCGATCTCTTTGCGGATAAAAGCATGTATCTCCTGCGCCTGGGCGGATGAGGCCGTTACGCCGGTACCTATGGCCCAAACCGGCTCATAGGCTATAACAAGTTTGCCGAATTGCGCGGCGTCAAGGTGAAAAACACCTTCTGCCAGCTGGCTTTTGATCACATCAAAATGCTTGTTGGCCTCGCGCTCTTGTAAAGTTTCGCCGATGCAAAAAATAGGTTTTAACTCATTTTTTAGCACTGTATCAGTTTTCTTAGCGAGCAGCTCATTTGTTTCACCAAAATACTGGCGGCGTTCGGAATGACCTAAAATAACATACGCCGCGCCAACTGATCTGATCATTTTAGCTGACGTTTCGCCGGTAAAAGCGCCGGATTCTGCCTGGTGGGCATTTTGCGCACCCAGTGCTATTTTATTATATCCTTTTGCCAGTTGCGCCAGGCTGTGCAGATGAATAAACGGACTGCAAACTACGGCTTCCTGCTTGCCGGTTACTTCATCCCTGATCATGTTAATTATCTCGGAAAATAAGCTTAAACCTTCGTTATAATCGAGGTTCATTTTCCAGTTTCCGGCAACGATTTTCTTTCGCATTTTTATTGATTTTAATGTGGTTGTTAGGTTGTTGTAAAGGTTGCAGTTGTTGCAAGGGTGTGGTCTTTTAACATTTACAACCCTTACAACATTTCAAACTCTTCTCAAAACCTCCTGTGTTCCTCTGTTAATTCAAAAACTTTCTTCAATATGCCCTGCTCGTTTTCGTCAAATTTACGGTGGTCGCGGCGGGCAAAAACTTTTTGGGCAGTTTCAAACATTTTTTTAATGGAATATACCTCATACCCCTGTGCGCCTCCCCAGCTAAAATCGGGCACAAAATTGCGCGGGAAGCCGGCGCCGAAAACGTTCGCGCTAACGCCAACCACTGTACCGGTGTTAAACATGGTATTTATGGCGCACTTGGCATGGTCGGCCATAATTAAACCGCAAAACTGCAACCCTGTTTTCCGGAAACGCTGGCTTGTGTAGTCCCATAATTTCACCTCATCATAGTTATTTTTCAGGTTCGAGTTATTGGTATCGGCACCCATATTGCACCATTCGCCCACAACAGCGTTGCCCAGATAACCCTCGTGTCCTTTTGATGAATATCCCCACAAAACCGCGTTGTTGAGCTCGCCCCCTACCCTGCAATACGGACCCACGGTGGTTGCGCCGTATATTTTCGACCCCATTTTAACCTGCGAATACTCACAAAGCGCAAATGCCCCTCGAATATGTGTCCCTTCCCAAACTTCGGTGTTAGCGGCCAGGTAAATAGGGCCGTTAGTGGTGTTAAATGTAGAGCAATCGGCAATGGCTCCCTCTTCGGCGAAAAAATCGTCCCCGATAATGGTATTGGTCGCGCTCAGCGCCGCACTTTTACGGCCGGCCGTAAGCAGCTTAAAATCCTTTCGTAACTCCGCGTCGTTGTTCCTGAAAATGTCCTCGGGATGCGTAATAACAACGGGGGTATGCTCAAGGGTGACCGTTTGTTCAAATCTTTTGGTGGGGTCAAAACTGAGGGCGTCGGTTCCGTTTAATTTTACCGCTACCAGACGGTCGCCATACATCAGCGCTACATTGCCATGCAATGGCTTAATGGCTTCTATCAACGCCTCATCCGGGCAAAACGCCCCGTTTATAAATAAATTCCTATCCTCAATCGCTATCGGGAACTTTCCCTGCAGCCAGGTTTGGGTATGAAAAGAAAAATCGAGATCGAGATATTTGCCCCATTTTTCGGCTATGGTTAAAATGCCGATTCGCAGATCGGCAGCCGGGCGGGTGAAGGTTAAAGGCAGAAGAGTTTGATGCGCGTTATCGTCAAAAAGGATAATTGCCATGGTGCAAAAATAAAAAAAGTCCCCCGGATGTACCGGGAGACCTGTAAATATTTTATCGGAACAAGTGAATTACTTCTTGTTGTAACGGGTACGGAACTTGTCGATACGTCCTGCTGTGTCAACCAGCTTCATTTTCCCGGTATAGAAGGGGTGCGAAGTATGCGAAATCTCCAATTTGATCAACGGATATTCGTTACCATCTTCCCATTTAACGGTTTCACGTGAGTCAATGCATGATTTTGTTAAAAAAGCATAGTCGTTCGACATATCTTTAAAAACAACTAATCTATAATTTGAAGGGTGCAGATCTTTTTTCATTGTATTCGTTTCTTATAAAAGAGGTGCAAAGATAATTAAAAATTCAAAATTAAAAAGTGGTTTTTGAAATTAGTGATTGGGGGTGGAGATTAGCCCGAAAAGAAGCTGCAACTGATGGTTCGGCTAAATAATTTAAATTATATAGAAGAGATAGGTTAATTGGGCTTACCCTCTTTATCGCTTGCGAAAGAGAGGGTGAACGAGCGAAGCGATGTTCAGGTGAGTCAACGGAGCGCGTTTATCTGAATTTGGGCGTTGCCTGCGGCCCGTGCTATCCGTTCATACGCCTACAGGCGTTAGGCGCAGGCCGGTATCCACTTCTATCACTAACGCGAAATACATTTTTTAGATTCTGTCTCTCACTGCTAACTGCCAACTTAAAACCGCTAACTGATAGACTGGCACAGTTCTATCAAAACCCCATTCGCACTTTTCGGATGCACAAAACAAACCAGCTTATTATCCGCGCCTGGTTTTGGTTCGTCATTTAACAGTATAAACCCTTCGCTTTTCAGCCGTTTCATTTCGGCTTTTATGTCTGTCACTTCAAATGCAATATGATGTACACCCTCGCCTTTTTTGGCCAGGAATTTGGCTATCGGGCTGTTTTCCGACAGGGCCTCCAGCAGTTCAATTTTATTGGGGCCGGTTTGCAGAAAAGCGGTTTTAACACTTTCAGAGGCCACTTCTTCGGTTTTATAAACCGCGGTGTTTAGTAGTTTTTCATAGATTATACCGGCAGATTTGAGGTCGTGTACCGCTATGCCAATATGTTCTATCTTATTCATGTCCAAATATTGTAAATTAATGGCGACTTGCGATTATTTCACCTTATTTTGAATGATTTTAAATAAAAAGTTTACGTATCTTTGTCAAGTCAATTTTTTTAGATATGAATCTTCCTATTTATTTAGATAATAATGCTACAACCCCCATGGATCCGCGTGTCCTGGATGCCATGATGCCCTATTTTACACAAAAATTCGGCAACGCCGCCAGTCGTAACCACCCCTTTGGCTGGGTAGCCGAAGAAGGCGTTGATTACGCACGTGAGCAGGTTGCTAAATTGATCGGCGCCAGCGACAAAGAGATCATTTTCACATCGGGCGCTACAGAATCAGATAACCTGGCTATAAAGGGTGTATTTGAAATGTATAAGGATAAAGGGAATCATATTATTACAACGGTTACCGAGCATAAAGCGGTGCTTGATGCCTGTAAACACGTTGAAAAACTGGGCGGAACGGTTACTTATCTTCCCGTTAAGGAAGACGGTATGCTCGACCTTGACCTGCTTGAAAAAAGCATGACCAGTGAAACGATATTGGTTTCGGTAATGTATGGCAATAACGAGATCGGTGTTATACAGCCTATAAAAGAGATTGCTGCAATAGCTCATAAGTATGGCGCACTGTTTATGACAGATGCTACACAGGCGGTCGGTAAGATCCCTGTTGATGTGAACAAAGACGGTATTGACTTATTGGCTTTATCGGCACATAAAATATACGGACCCAAAGGTGTAGGCGCATTATACGTTCGCCGCAAAGGCCCAAGGGTTAAAGTTACAGCGCAGATTGACGGCGGCGGCCACGAGCGCGGCATGCGTTCGGGCACGTTGAACGTACCTGGCATTGTCGGTTTAGGTAAAGCCTGCGAATTATGCGGATTGGAGATGGAGAGCGAAGCAAAACGTTTATCTGCTTTACGCAATAAGCTGCAATCATCGCTGCTTGAGTTGGAAGAAAGCTATGTGAACGGGAACACAGAACATCGTTTGCCGCATGTAGCCAACATCTCGTTTAAATACGTTGAAGGCGAAGGTTTAATGATGGCGATGAAGGATTTGGCTGTATCTTCAGGTTCAGCCTGTACTTCGGCTTCATTGGAGCCATCATACGTATTGAAAAGCCTCGGCTTATCCGACGACCTGGCGCATTCATCCATCCGCTTCGGCTTAGGCCGGTTTACCACAGAAGAAGAAGTGGATTACGCAATAGCAGTAACAAAAAAATCTGTCCTGCACCTTCGCGAGCTTTCGCCGCTATGGGAAATGTTTAAAGAAGGCATTGATCTGGATAAGATCGAGTGGGCAGAACACTAATTGATTTCGGAATTACGCCCCGATAGCTATCGGGATCGGATTTTGTTTAAATAAAGAGGTTGATTTAAAAAAATCACTAATACAATAGATCACTAATACAATAGATCACTAATTCAATAATTATAAAGATATGGCTTATTCAGATAAAGTAATCGATCACTATACCAACCCCCGCAATGTGGGCACTTTGGATAAAAGTAACCACAAAGTAGGTACCGGTTTGGTTGGCGCTCCTGAATGCGGCGACGTTATGCGCCTGCAGATTCAGGTGGATGATAACAACATGATCACCGATGCCAAGTTCAAAACATTTGGCTGCGGCTCGGCTATCGCATCGTCTTCATTAGCTACCGAGTGGCTAAAAGGCAAAAGCATCGATGACGCTATGAAAATCGACAACATGGACATCGTGGAAGAATTAGCGCTTCCACCGGTAAAGATACACTGCTCGGTACTGGCAGAAGATGCCATTAAGGCCGCCATCAATGATTACCGCGTAAAGAATGGCATGGCGCCGATCGAAAGCGAAAAAGTGCATCACTAATTTAGATATGAGATGTTAGATATGAGTATTGAAATACCCATATCCGGCATTTTTATGAATAAGATTTGAATTGAAGTTTGAAGTAAATCTCAAATCTCATCCCGATAGCTATCGGGACTCAAATCTCAAATCTCAAACATGGTTACAGTTACGGATAAAGCAAAAAGCAAGATAGAACACCTTATGCAGGATTCGGGCCTCGATGCCTCGTACTTCCTGCGTGTGTCTGTTCAGGGTGGTGGATGCTCCGGCTTATCATACAACCTTGATTTTGACAACGAAATAAAAAAAGGCGACCAGTTTTTCGAAGACAAAGGCGTACGCATGGCTTTAGATATGAAGTCGTTCCTTTACCTGGCCGGTACCGAGCTTGATTTTTCGGACGGCCTAAACGGCAAGGGTTTTAACTTCCATAACCCCAATGCAAGTCGTACTTGCGGATGCGGGGAAAGTTTTTCGGTGTAGTTTGGCAGTGTTGGCTGTGAGGACACAGCCAACGGAGAAATTAAAGTAAACAAAAAGGCGCTTAAGGCGCCTTTTTGTTTATCCCCACCCCCATCCCCGCAGTCTGTGTCCTCACAGACTGCACTATTCCTTTATCCCCATCCCCGCAGCCCATATCCTCACAGACTGCACTATTCAAAAGACGTCCATATAGTGCGTTAACCAATCAAACTTATTATCCTCTTGCTCATAAAAAGAACATGAAGAATAGAAGTAATCGTTAGGATCGGCCACCAAATTCCAATGAGATTGTAGCGGGTTCGTATGAATATAATCAAGCTTTTGCTCCAATATCTTTCTATTATACACCCTAATTGGTAAAGCATTTCGTTGCCAAAACTGATGATCCCGGCTATTTCGTTCAACTTTAAACCTGTTTAAAAAGGGGCTATTCATTTGACGTAATTCTTCTAAAAATGCGTGGCCGGTAAATTTCATAAAACTCGCATGCGGCATTTCTTTGCCATTTTTCGCCTTAAGTTCCCAAATGATGTGGATATGGTTAGGCATGATAACAAAACCATATACGCCTATCTTCTCTTTTTTAACCAGGTGGATAAGACTATCAAGAACAATTTGCTTGAATCTATCCGTTTCTAAAAGCGGTACCCAATCCAAAATAGCAACGGTATAGAAATAAACTTCATCTAATTCCATGAGATGAATATAGTATTTTATCTTATTGGACCTGTTTACGGTAATGGAATATCCAAATCAAAAATAACCTCTTCCCGTAGTCTGTATCCTCACAGACTACTATTCCAACCTCTTCCCGTAGTCTGTGTCCTCACAGACTACTAGTTTTAATTTTATTGAATCCTTAATGGTAACATAATTAGGGTCTCCTACGGTTGTCCGTGAGGACACAGACAACAGACTGGAGATACTACCCACAAAAAAAGGCCGCCTTACGGCAGCCCCTTTCATTATATATGTAGATTTAATTGGGAGCTTAGAACCTGGTCTCTATTCTGTGACCGGAGTAACCACCTTGCGGGCTGGCCTGGGTGAAGTGCTGACCACCTCCGTTGTGATTCCCGTTATCCTGTCCCCTATTTGGGTTTGAAGGTTGGCCATTGCCGCCCCAGCTATGATTTGGCTGTGAAGGCTGGGTATAACCACCTTGTCCCCGGTTTTGACCATTATTAGGTTGAGCTGATTGCTGGTAGCCGCCTTGTCCCCTGTTTTGTTGTACCGGTTGATTGAAACCGCCCTGGCCTCTGTCAAAACGCTGACCTCTGTCTTGTTGCGCAGGCTGGCTATATCCGCCTTGTACCCTGTCAAAACGCTGGCTCCTGTTTTGGTCCATCGGCTGGCTGTAGCCGCCTTGTACCCTGTTGTTATCAAAACGTTGACCATTATTTCTGTAACCGTAATTAGCGGATCGGTCTGCGTTTACATATCCGCCACCGTGAAACCCGGCGCCCTGGTTACGAAATTCCATAACTGCGTGGCCGTTGTATCTCGACCGGTAAACATCATCGTGCATGTATGGACGCGGAGCCCTGACTTCATACCTGCGTTCGCTTCTCCAATCGTAATCGCGGTAAGCGCCTGGTAAATAAGCAGCGGCTATCCAGTTTTCGCCATCATTGTAGTAGTAACACTGTTCGCTAACGCTGTAATAGGCGTCAACATCAGGTAAATAATAGTAGTCATCATCGCTGTTATAAACTTCAGCCGATGGCTCGGTATAAACAGGTTCCTGTACTACAACCCGCTGGGGGGTATAAACAGGGGTGCCAAAATGGAATCCCACGTGTATGCCGATTTGCGCATTGGCAGTTGAATAAATTAAACCGCTTAATGCTATTGCTGATAATATTGTTAACTTTTTCATGTTTTTAAATTTTATACCTCTATGACTATGTGAAGAAGCCATTGGTTTAACGCTACTTCCCAATTATACTATGAGATTAAGTATAATCAATATATAATTCCGTTATTTTCAATATAATATGTATTTAATTCTGAAATACTGCATATATTGTTCAAAAACGATATAATATATTTCCGTGTAACAGGAATGTTAATATGAGTTAAAAACAGGTGCTCCGGCTGGTAATTTCAGAAAGGTTATCATGGGCTCCGGCTTATTTTAAATAAGGCGGCTCATAAAAAAAGGCCGCCTTACGGTAGCCTTTTCATAGTATATATCAGGAGTTGTTTTTACAGTATGCGCTTAGTCATCGCCACGGTCATGGTGTCTTTCGCCATGTTCCCGATGCTCAAAGTGTTCACCACGTTCTTCGTTATTAAAACGACGTTCCTGCGGATAATTTTCATAACGACGATCGTAAACCGGGCGGTTCCATTCTCTCATTTCGTGACCGCTGTATCTTGTCCTGTAAATATCGTCATGTAAATATGGTCGCGGTGCTCTTACTTCGTAACGACGCATACTCCGCCAGTCATAATCGCGGTACACCCCTGGCAAATACGCGGTGGCAACCCAGTTGTAGCCATTATTATAATAGTAACATTGCCTGCCCACACTGTAATAGGCATCCACATCCGGTAAATAATAATAGTCGTTATAATCGTTATAGACTACCGGAGCGGGTTCGGTATACACCGGCTCTTCAACCACGACCCTGTGGCGGGGATAAACCGGGGTACCAAAATTAAGCCCCACATGAACGCCTACCTGTGCATCTGCCGTTTTACAAACCAAACCGCTTATTGCTATTGCTGATATTATAAGTAACTTTTTCATATTCGTAATTTTTATACTTCTATGACTGTACAAAGCAGATGCTGGTTTAATGTAAATCTGACCTTATTTTATAAGTCGCTATAAGTCAGAAATATAATTTCAGTATTTTATCCCATAAACTCTATGTTGTAACTATATTTCTACAAAACATATTTTAGAATTTATTGGAGTTTAATTTAACTTTGGCTATCCATACACTAATCTTACTCATATGAGAAAACCACTGTTCATATTGCTTCCGTTTATCGCGATAACCGGATTCATATTGTTTAACGCTTTCAAAAAAGCCGACTACTCAAATACCGCGGATGCCGCCAGCGGCTTAACTGTTCCGGCCGGCTTCAACGCAACTATTATTGCCGATAACATTGGCTATGCCAGGCACCTGGTTGCAACGCCGCAGGGCGATATATATGTGCACCTTTCTGCCCCGCGAAACGGCAAAAGCATTATTGTTTTACATGACGACGGCGCGAAAGCCGAGGTAAAAACCGGCTTCGGAAACTACGGCGGAACCGGTATTTATATTAAAAACGGCTATTTATATGCTTCCTCAAATTCCGACATTTTCAGGTATAAGCTAAATGCCAGGGATGAAGTGATTGATCCGGCGCATCCCGAAAGGATAGTAACCGGCCTGGTTAACCGCAGGATGCACGAGTCAAAATCAATCGTGGTTGACAATGCCGGCAACATCTATGTAAACATAGGCGCCTATTCAAATATCTGCAGCGAATTCGACAAGGATAAAAAAGGCTGTCCTGTTTTAGATGACGCAGCCGGCATCTGGCAGTTTAAGGTGAATAAACAAGACCAAAAACAAAGTGACGGCATCCGTTATGCAACAGGGTTACGAAATGTGGTGGGCCTTGACTGGAACCAGCAGGATAACCAGCTATTTGTGATGCAGCACGGCCGCGACGCTTTACACGACCTGTTCCCCAATTTATATAGCGTACACCAGTCGGCTGAGCTGCCTGCTGAATGTATGTTCGCCTTAAGAAGAGGCTCAAACGCGGGATGGCCATACGTGTACTACGATTGGATGCAGCATAAAAACATAATGGGCCCCGAGTACGGCGGCGATGGTAAAAAAGAAGCTGATAGCAAATATCTTAAGCCCGTGGCTGCATACCCCGGCCACTTTGCGCCGGATGGTTTGCTTTTTTATACCGGCAACCAGTTTCCGGCAAAATATAAAAATGGTGCGTTCATTGCGTTTCACGGGTCGTGGAACAGGGCACCGGAGGCGCAGGCCGGATATTTTGTTGTATTCCAGCCATTCAGGAATGGCCGTCCTTACGGCAGCTACGAAGTGTTTGCCGATGGTTTTGCAGGCACACCTGAACAAAAAGCATCCGGACGGGCCGTTCACCGCCCATGCGGACTGGCACAAAGCGCCGATGGCTCACTTTATGTAAGCGACGATAACAAAGGCACGATCTATAAGATCACGTATAAGAAGTAAATGGTGATTTCACCAATTATTGGGATGATTACACCGATTAATTGACAATCGGTGTAATCATTTTCTATCCAAACCAATCGAACAGGTCATTTTGCTTTAAAGCAAATTTGTTGGCAGCGTCAATATCTTTCACAATCACCCCCTCTCCCATTAAAATTAATCGGTTGCCGTAATTGTAGGCATCTTTTAAGTTATGGGTGATGAGCATGGCGGTTAATCGGTAATCCTTAATTAGTTTATCGGCGGTACGCATGACAAGGTCTGCGGAGCGCGGGTCGAGGGCGGCGGTGGGCTCGTCCAGCAACAATATTTTACAGGCATCCATCACGCTCATTAGCAAAGTTAAAGCCTGCCGTTGCCCGCCGGATAAGGTACCCATTGGCTGATCGATCTTATTTTCGAGGGCCATGCCAAGCGTGCTGATCTTTTCCTTTACCTGCTTTTTGAATTCATCGTTAATACCAATAGAGAGCCCTTTGGTTTTGGTGCGGATAGCCGCCAGCCTGAAATTATCCAGTATGCTCAAATCCGAAGCCGTGCCGCTTACCGGGTTCTGAAAAACACGGGCTATCCACCGGCTGCGACGGTAATCGGGCAGTTTGGTTACATCTTCACCATCAACAAGGATATCCCCTGAAGTTGGAAACACGCTCCCGGCAACCATATCCAGCAAAGTTGTTTTACCCGACCCGTTAGCGCCTACGATAACAACAAACTCACCAGGCTTGATCGCCAGGCTTACACCATTTACGGCATTTACCTGGTTAGCCTGGCCGGGATTGAAAGTTTTATGGATGCTTTGAAGAGATATCATTTTTTATTTCGGATTTCGGAATCATTTACCCCTTTGTGTTATCCTCGGCAAACTAACGATCACCAGCACAAACGCAGCGGTCACCAGCTTTAACAAGTTCGCGTCAACACCTATATCCAGCGTTACTGCCAAAACCAACTGAAATATGATAGCTCCTGCAATCACCAGTATCAAACTAAGCCATACGGTAGTGATCCGAAACCAATTGATAAGCGTTTCCGCTATAATTACCGAGCCAAGCCCAACTATAACTATCCCTATACCCATGCTGATGTCTGTAAACCCCTGGAACTGGCTGATCAAATAGCCGCTCACGGCAGTTAAAGCGTTTGCCAGTGCCAAACCTATAATTTTCATCCTATCAGTGTTAACACCAAGCGATCGTATCATCGACTCGCTGTTTCCGGTCGCGCGCATAGCAATGCCGAAATCTGTTTTGAGCAGGTAGCCGATTATAAGTGTAATGGTAACGACAAAGAGAGCCAATATCCAGAATGTATTGTGGTTAGGGTCGGTGCTTATAGTAATTACAGAGAATAAAGAAGATACATTAATAAGCGGCAGGTTCGACCGGCCCATCAGCGATAAATTGACCGAATACAGCGCCGTCATCACCAGAATACCGGCCAGCAGGGCATTTATTTTTAGTTTGGTGTGGATAATACCGGTCAGCGCCCCTGCGAGGCCTCCGGCTAAAATTACAGCAGGCAAAATAATATATCCAGGCTGGTGATGTGTGAGAAAAATGGCCGTAACTACCCCGCCGAGTGTATAGCTACCGTCGGTAGTGATATCCGGGATGTTAAATATTTTCATAGATATATATATCCCCAGCGCAAGTGCCGAAAAGCAAAGCCCCTGTAAAAGTGCGGTGAGGTAAAAATCCATTATTTAACAGGTTGAAAATTGGATGGAACGGTGATATGATATTTTTTTGCCGCTTCAGCATTATACACACGCCTCCTTACTTTTACCATTTCGGGCTGTAATCCGGCGGTACTATGCGTTTTTAAAAATTGTGCGGCCTGTTCGCCGGCCTGGTAACCCCATTGGTAAATATCGGCGCCAAATGCGGCTACCGCACCCCGCTGCACCAAACCGGCTTCGCTGGTAAATATGGGCACGTTCTTCTGGCTGCAGCTTTTGAGTATGGTTTCGAACGATGCGAACACGGTATTATCCGGGTTGGCAAAAAAGGCATCTATATTTTTTCCGAGCAGCGATTGCGTAACCAGTTGCGCATCGGCTGAGGAGTTTAACGGCAGGGCAATCAATGTAATATTTAATTTATCAGCCAAACCCTGTATCCGCTGTTTGGCATCCAGCGACTGCGGTTCCGACTGGTTATATATCATCCCCACCACCAGTTTTCCTGTTTTGGGTTTTAAGAAGACCGGTATGTTTGAAAATGAAGTGTCGATATAATTCAAATCCTCTACAGCGCCGAACAGATTGGACTGGCTCCTGCCCCCGGCATCCATCAAATTCATTCTTTTAACCGTTGGCGAAACCATCATAAAAATAGGGATCGTTTTGGTTTTTTGCGCAGCCGTAATGCTGGATAAAGTGGTGCAGGTAGCCATCAGGTCAACCTTTTCGGATACAAAGTAATTGACGATCTGTGTTAAGGTCGGGATACTTCCCTGGGCGTTGCGGTATTCTATCTTTATGTTTTTATCAGCTTCGCTAAAGCCGTTTTTCTTAAGCGCATCAGTAAAACCGGCACGGGCCGGGGCAATGGTAGCATCCTCAAAAGCATCCACAAAGCCAATCACCGGCATTGAGCTTTTAGGTCGGGAATGACACGACACGATGATAGTCGCTATAAAAATTAATGCTATAAATTTTATCAGCTTCATGGCCCCTAAGGTAAGTAAAGGAGGCGAAAGGTAAAAGGTGAGGTGAAAGACTTAAGAAGTTTTAAAAACTTCGTAAGTCTGACAAAAACCAAAGGTAACATAAGCTTTCACCTTCTCTGAAGCTTTTTCCTTATTTTAGCCGCCGCATGACACCTCTAATTTCAAAATTACCTGCTATTGGGACTAATATTTTTACCGTGATGTCGGGTTTGGCAACCGAAGTCGGCGCTATCAACCTTTCGCAGGGGTTTCCTGATTTTAATACTTCGCCGGAGTTGGTCAAACTAGTGAACAATGCGATGAACAACGGCCAGAACCAATATGCGCCGATGCCGGGTGTAATGGCTTTGCGCGAGCAGGTAGCCCGTAAAACCGAAAAGCTATACGGCGCGGTTTACAACCCGGATACGGAGATTACCATTACCGCCGGGGGAACCCAGGCCATATTTACCGCTATAACTGCCATTATAAACCCCAACGACGAGGTTATCATATTCGAACCGGCTTATGATTGCTACGCCCCGGCCATTAAACTGGCGGGCGGCATTGTAAAATCGCTGGAGCTGGAGCCTCCTGACTACCGCATTGCATGGGACATGGTTAAAAGGCTGATCAACAGCAAAACGCGTATGATCATTCTCAACTCACCGCAAAACCCGACGGCGACCATCCTGCACAAGAGCGATATTGATGAGCTTTGCGCGATCGTAAAAAACCAGGACATCCTGATATTGAGCGACGAAGTGTACGAGCACCTGGTATTCGACGGCGAAAAACACCACAGCATGGCTAAGTACGCCGAGTTGCGGAAACGCAGCTTCATCGTATCCTCGTTCGGAAAAACGCTGCATGCCACAGGCTGGAAATTGGGTTACTGCGTAGCACCGGCTGCATTAATGCAGGAATTCAGGAAGGTGCACCAATTTTTGGTTTTTAGCGTTAATACACCGTTGCAGTATGCCATTGCGGAATATTTAAAGAACGAAGATCATTATTTAAGCCTGCCGGGGTTTTTCCAGCAAAAGCGCGATTATTTCCGCAAAGGGCTTGAGCAAACCCGGTTTGAACTATTGCCATGTTACGGCTCATATTTTCAGTCGGTAAGCTTTAAGAATATCACAGACGAAAAAGATGTTGACTTTGCCCTCCGTTTAACAAAAGAGATCGGCGTTGCATCTATACCTACATCGGTGTTTTATACACAAGGCACCGATCACCAGGTTTTGCGGTTTTGCTTCGCCAAAAAAGAAGAAACGCTTGATAAGGCGCTTGAGCGGTTGATGAAGCTATAGTTCATGGTTAATAGTTGATGGTTCATGGATATTGAGATGATATGGATATACTCTACGTTTAAGTAACGACGGACTCATTTTAAGAAGAATTGTAAAACCAGGCGCTGGTTTATGGCTCACAGCTAAAACTATGAACTATGAACTATGAACCATGAACTTTCCAAAGAATGGATAATTTAAAAATTACCGTATTCCAGGGATACCTTTTCTGGGAGAATATTGACAGGAACCTGAAGAATATCAGCCTGCGTCTATCCGCCCTGCGCGAAAAAACCAATCTTATTGTCCTGCCCGAGATGTTCAGCACCGGGTTTACTATGCGCGCGGATGCTTTGGCCGAACCGATGGGCGGCAAAACAATGAAGTGGATGCAAACAACCGCCGCCCTTTATAATAGCGTAGTAACCGGAAGCATTATCATAAAAGAAAACGGCAAATATTATAACCGGCTGATTTGGATGCGCCCCGATGGCAGCCACGAGCATTATGATAAGCGGCACCTATTCGCTTTGGGAAAGGAGCACGAGACCTACACTCCCGGAGACAAAAAATTAATAGTGGAGCTAAATGGGTGGAACATTTGCCCGATGATATGCTACGACCTGCGTTTCCCGGTATGGCAACGAAACGTAGATTGCGAGTACGATCTGCTGCTGGTAATTGCCAGCTGGCCCGAACGCCGTATAGCGCACTGGCGCGCGCTCATATTGGCGCGGGCTATTGAAAACCAGGCTTACGTGATCGGCGTAAACAGGGTTGGCCACGATGGTAACGAGGTTTACCATTCCGGCGATTCTACCTGCATTGACCCCAACGGCAACACAGTTTATTATAAACGTGATGAAGAGGACCTGTACACCTTTCCTATCATCGCTGATGAAGTAAAAAAAACCAGGCGGGCACTCCCCTTTTTAAAGGATGCAGATGAGTTCAGGATCGTCTGAACACTATTAGCAGGATTTTGAGGATAATATTTCTGTTATTATCACATATTTGTTACATCCGCCTAATCCCGGTTCAAGCAATTATATTTAGCAAATAAAAATATCGTTTACGCAATGAGGTACCTAACCCGCGCAATTTTATCAGCAAGTTTTATTTTCATCTTCGCTCTTACCTCGTCCGGTCAACGAAAAAAAGATTACACACAGTTCGTCAACCCTTTTATTGGTACGGGCGGGCATGGCCATACCTACCCGGGTGCTGTAGCGCCGTTTGGCATGGTGCAGTTAAGTCCGGATACGCGCTTAACCGGCTGGGATGGCTGCTCGGGGTATTATTACACCGATACGCTGGTTTATGGTTTTTCACATACGCATTTGAGCGGCACAGGCATTTTCGATTATTGTGACGTACTGTTTATGCCCACCACCGGCGAACCGCAATTTAAAAACACGGACTATTCATCCGGGTTTAAAAAGAAAAACGAAACAGCCAGCCCGGGATATTACAAAACTCACCTGGACAAATACAATATTGATGTGGAGCTTACGGCCACCATACGGGCCGGCATGCACCGCTACCTTTTCCCGAAAACGCAGCAAGCCAATATTATCATCGACCTGCAGCACCGCGATGAAGTGCTTGATTCCTGGATAGAAGTAATAAACGACCACGAAATACGCGGCTTTCGCCGTTCGAAAGGCTGGGCCGACGATCAATCATTATACTTTTACGCCAAATTTTCGACACCGTTTAAAACATATGGTATAGCAGCCAACGACCAGGTGCAAACCGGGCAAAACAAAGCGCAGGGCAAAAACATCAAGCTGTATATCCAGTTTGACAATCCGGGCGAAGTGATATCCAAAATGGGGATTTCTTCGGTGAGCCCGGAAGGCGCTTTAAAAAATCTTGACGCGGAAATACCTGGTTTTGATTTCAAACAAGTTCAACGGGAAACTAAAACCTTATGGAACACCGAACTGTCAAAAATAGAAGTGCAGGGCGGCGGGCCTGATGCTTCGGCACAACGCGAGCCGCAGAATATGAACCCTCAAAGCGGCTATAACAGCCAAACAGGGTCATACCGTCAGCCGCAGCAAAAAAGACAGCCGATCGTCGATTATGCTAAGATCAAGCAGGTTACTTTTTATACCGCCCTGTACCACGCCATGCTGGCGCCAAACGTTTACAGTGATGTTGATGGGCAATACCGCGGACTGGACCAAAAGGTGCACACCGCAACCGGCTTTAATTATTACACAGTATTTTCCTTATGGGATACCTATCGCGCCGAGGACCCGCTGCTGAACCTGATCGACCGTAAACGGACGCTTGATTTCATCAAATCGTTTTTGGCGATGTATGAGCAGGGCGGCTTGCTGCCGATATGGCCGCTTGGGTCAAACGAAACGTTTTGCATGGTAGGCAACCATTCGATCCCGGTGATTGTGGATGCTTATGCGAAGGGCATCCGCGATTTTAATGCTGAGGAGGCGTTTACCGCGATGAAGGCTGCGGTAAACCGAAACCAGTTCGGGCTGGATTCATACCGGAAAAATGGCGTGGTTTTATCAGACGATGAGCCTGAGTCGGTATCCAAAACCCTCGAATATGCCTTCGATGACTGGTGCATTGCCCGGATGGCAAAATTGCTGAACAAGCCGGATGACTATACAACATTTATCCAGCGCGCGCAGTACTGGAAAAACAATTTCAACAACCAGAACGGCTTTATGCAGGCCCGCGCGAACGGAGGGTGGTTTACGCCGTTCGACGCCACCGAGATCAATAACAATTATACAGAAGGCAACTCGTGGCAATATTCGTTTTTGGCGCCGCAGGATATTGAAGGCCTCGTGACCCGCATGGGCGGTAAAGCCGGGTTTGAAAGCAAACTGGATGAGTTATTCACCACCGATTCGAAGCTTAACGGGCGCCAGCAGGCGGATGTTACCGGCCTGATCGGCCAGTACGCACATGGCAACGAGCCCAGCCACCACATGGCTTATTTATACAATTTTACCGATGCGCCGGATAAAACACAATTTTATGTTAACCGGATCTTAAGAGAAGAATATAGCGACAAGCCTGATGGCCTATCGGGAAACGAAGACTGCGGCCAAATGTCGGCCTGGTATGTGATGAGTTCGCTGGGCATTTACAACATCGCACCGGGACAGCAGCAATTTCAGATCGGCATCCCGCAATTTGATAAAGCGGTGATCAACCTGGAGAATGGCAAAAAATTCACCATACTCAACCCGGGCGCAAGTATCAGTCGGGGCGATATTTACCTGCAAGGCATCAATCTTAATAAAAAGGCTTACAACAAGATCTACCTCGATTACGCATCAATTGCCGCGGGCGGCGAATTCGAAGTGTTTACCGGCCGTTTGCCTAACCGGCTGTTTATGCAGGACCTGGAAAAACCAACCTCAACCATCGCCGACAACCTGATCGTACCCAACCCGTACATCATCGCGCCGGCGAAAACGTTTAAACAGCCTATTAGCATTGAAATAAAAGATGCAGATGCCGGCGCCAAAATATATTATACGCTCGACGGCTCTACGCCTACCGCAAATTCAACTTTGTATACTTTGCCCATAACCATTTCGGCCAATACCACCGTTAAAGCTATTGCGGTTGAGAATGGCAAAACAAGTTTTGTTGATGAAGGCACATTCACCAAGATTCGCGACGATATTAAACTCACGCTGGTCAACAAATACTTGCCAAATTATGCCGACGAGGGCGATAACGCACTTATCAATGGCATACACGGTAAAACCAACTGGCGGCTGGGCAACTGGCAGGGTTTCCGGGGAAATGACCTTATCGCGATAATCGATATGGAGCGGGTAAGGCTCATTAAACAGGTAAGTCTTGGTACGCTGCAGGACAGCGGCGCATGGATCGTATTCCCTCAATATGTGCAATATTGGGTCTCCGACGACGGCATTAACTACAAGCTTGCCGCAACAGTAAACACAAAGGTTGATATTAAGGACCTGCATGTGCAAACCCAGGAGTTTACCGCGCCGTTAAATGTTAAAGCGCGCTATATCAAGCTGATAGCTAAACAATACGGCCCCTTGCCGGACTGGCACGAGAGCAAGGGCAACCAATCGTATATTTTTGCAGATGAAATAACCGTCGAATAGGACCGTTGATTTAATGTGATTTAAGGGATTGCATTGATTACCCGGCACGTCTATGGTAAATGGTAGAGACGCAATGCATTGCGTCTCTGCGGCGTGTTTGCGCGCTGACATTATTCTGTCAGAGTGTTCATCTTTCAAAAAATTGAACATCTGAACATGTACGGTTAATCCTGCAGCAGAGCCTTTTTTGCTTCTTCTAACTTCTCTTTCTCTTCCTCCGGCAAAACAGGGTATTCCAGTTTTAACTTCATCATAGTATCAAGGATAATGCTCGAAATGGCTATCCGGGTAAACCATTTTTTATCTGCTGGGATAACGTACCAGGGACTTTGTTCGGTAGCGGTTTCCTGTATTGCCTTTTCATACGCTTTCATGTAATCGTCCCAAAACTGACGCTCGTAAACATCCGCTGCCGAAAATTTCCAGTTTTTATCCGGGTCCTCGATCCGTGACAGAAACCGCTTTTTTTGCTCATCCTTTGATACATAAAGGAAAAACTTGATCATGATGACGCCGCTATCGGCAAGGTGCTGTTCAAAGGTCCGTATACTTTTGTACCGCTGTTTCCAAAACTTCTTGTCAGCTTTTTTAACATCATCAATTCCGGGCAAGTGCTCATTCAGCAACAATTCGGGATGAACCTTAGTTACCAGCACATTCTCGTAATGCGAGCGGTTGTGCACGCCTATACGCCCGCATTCAGGTAAGGCTAAATAATGCCGCCATAAAAAATCATGACCCAATTCCAGGGTGCTTGGCTGTTTAAAGCTAATTACATCGCAGCCCTGCGGGTTTAAGCCCGATAGCGTGTGCGCTATGGCGCTGTCTTTACCGGCGGCATCCATGGCCTGGAAAATAACAAGGAGAGAATATCGGTTAGCGGCGTACAATTCAGATTGAAGCACAGCCGTCTCTTTGATCAGCCCCTCAAGGATCTCCTCTGTTTCTTCTTTCTTCAAATCACCCGACCAATCGGTGCGCATGTCTTTAAGCGAAAACTTTTTGCCGTCGGTTATTTTAAATTTATTAATTATGCCTTTCATAACACAAAATTGATGTATGCTAAGTTAATCTAAAATTTAGCTGTTAAAATTGCGTTGTTAATATTTGTTTAACCGGCCTTAATTTAAGGCCATAATTTGCATCTTTACCCCTATGTTTAGGCGAATAAAATATCCTGTTCTAAGATACCTGGTCATTTTTCTTTATTTTGTTGTTATCTTCTTCTGCGCCATTGAATTAAATTTTATGTGGCTTTTTGGCTACTCTCCTGATATGCAGGACATTAAAACGCCTGCTTTATCCATGTCGTCGGAAGTATATTATGCCGATGGCACTTTAATTGGCCGCTATTTTAAGCAAAACCGATCGCCGGTCGAGTTCAAAGACATCTCACCCAATATCATAAACGCTTTAATTGCGACTGAAGACGTGCGGTTTTACAAGCACAGGGGCGTTGACTTCTATTCGTTTTTTACCAGCATGATCTCAACCGCAAAAGGCGAACGCCGCGGCGGCAGCACCATTACCCAGCAGCTGGCAAAAAACCTGTTTGAAACGCGGAAAAAGAAATCGCAGGGAATCATTAAGCATGTACCTTTTATCCGGACCATTGTTTATAAATGCAAGGAATGGCTTACGGCATTTAAAATTGAGCATGTTTATACCAAGCAGCAAATACTTACGCTTTATTTGAACACGGTGCCGTTTGGCAACAACTCGTTTGGCATAAAAACGGCTTCTTTAAAAATATTTAACAAAACGCCCGATAAAGTAAATCCAGCGGAAGCGGCAACGCTGGTGGGTATGCTAAAAGCAACATCGACCTACAACCCCATAAATAATCCCGAACACGCCCTGGAACGGCGAAATACTGTATTGGGGCAGATGCTGAAATATGGGTACCTGACCCAAGCTGAATATGATGCTAACTTTAAGAAGCCAATCACGCTCGACCTGAGTTATGTTGAAAATGAGGGCCAGGGCGATTCGTATATACGCCAGGCTGTGGAACGGTGGCTAAAAAAATGGTTGCATGATAACGGATATGATTTATACGAGGACGGGCTAAAAATATATACAACGATCGATCCGCGCCTGCAGCAATACGCGGAAGAAGCAGTTGCTGAAAAAATGAAAATGCTCCAAAAGCGGTTCGACAATCTGTGGGGTAAGAAAAACCCCTGGCGTGATTCAAACGGCGATGAAATAAAAGATTTTGTTTTAAAAGCCGAAGAGCATTTGCCGATTTATGAAAAGCTTGTAAAAAAATATGGCGATAATACAGCGCTTATCAACCAATATTTTGAACGGCCGAAACGCATGAAAGTATTTACATGGAACGGCGATAAAGACACCACCTTTTCGAGTGTGGATTCGATCAAATATTATACCCGCATTTTAAATACCGGGATGATGACCATTGAACCTTCATCAGGCAAAATAAAGGTATGGGTAGGCGGTATTGACTACCAGCATTTTAATTACGACCACGTAAACCAGTCACGCAGGCAGGCAGGCTCAACATTTAAGCCTTTTGCCTACGTTACAGCGCTGGACAATGGCTTTACACCTTGCGATAAGTTTACCGACAAGCCTGTATCCATTAAATACAATGATGGCGGAACAACGCAGGTTTGGGAACCCAAAAATGCCGATTTCAGGTTCTCATACCAGGAAATGTCGCTGCGTTGGGCGATGGGAAAATCAGTTAACTCCATCACCGCGCAGGTAACCGAAAAGGTGGGATGGGATAAGGTGGTTGAATACGCACATAAATGCGGCATCGAAAGCCCTTTAAAATCCGTCCCATCCGTATCATTAGGTTCAAACGACGTGTCTGTTTACGAAATGGTGCGGGCATACAGCACGTTTTTAAATAAAGGACAAAAGATAGATCCGCTTTTGGTAACTAAGATCACCGACCAGGAAGGTAATGTACTGGAGGAATTTACCCTTAAAACCGAAAAGGTTTTGAGTGAAGAGACCGCCTGGCTCATGCTCTACATGTTCAGGGGAGGTATGGAAGAACCGGGCGGCACGTCGCTGGCCTTGTGGGAATATCCGGGCCTTTGGAAAAAAGACAATCAGATCGGCGGTAAAACAGGCACCTCATCGGGCTATGTCGACGGCTGGTATATGGGCATCACGAAAGACCTGGTTACCGGTATTTGGGTTGGCGCTGATGACCGCAGCGTTCATTTTACATCGTCGGAAACTGGCGAAGGTTCGCATACCGCGCTGCCTATTTTCGGGCGGTTTATGGAAAAGGTTTATGCCGACCCGAAATCCGGCTATACTTATGGGCGGTTCCCAAAACCATGGGTAACTATCACCAAACCGTATGACTGTCCTTCACCGCACATAAAAACCGACACGACGGTAACTGACAGCCTGTTTATGCCGGGCGATTCAACGATGATAAAACCTGACACTGTAAAAACAGATTAATTAAAATAAAATGGTTTAATTAGCTGAAAATTATATCGTCAAATCGCTACAACTTTTATAACTATTGCGATTGACTCAACTTACAAAAGCCCGCTAACTTGTAACTTATTTATTTAAATTAGCCGTTATCCTTTATCAGCGTATGAATAAACCTTTCCTTCCCGTGGTTAATACCAAAAAAATTCCATTCATATTGCTTTGTATGGCAGGTTTACTTCTTTTCAGCCGGCAAACAAAAGCGCAATATTTCGGACAAAATAAGGTACGCTATAAAAAACTCGACTTTAAGGTTTACAAAACCCCTCACTTTGAGATTTATTATTATTTAAAAAATGATAGCATGATCAGGCGTTTTGCGCAGGAAAGCGAGTTGTGGTACACGCTGCACCAGCAGGTTTTCAGGGACACCTTTAAAAAGCCCAACCCCATCATCCTGTATGCCAATCACCCCGACTTCCAGCAAACTACCGCTATCGACGGTGAAATTGACGTAGGTACTGGCGGCGTTACTGAAGGGTTAAAAAACCGGGTGGTTATGCCTGTGATGGAAACCAATCAAACTACGCGGCACGTTATAGGCCACGAGCTTGTGCATGCTTTTCAATATCACGCGTTGTTAGGCAGGGACTCATCGAATTTTGAAAATATTAACAATTTACCGTTATGGATGATCGAAGGTATGGCCGAATATCTTTCATTGGGGAAAAAGGATTCCTATACGGCGATGTGGATGCGCGACGCCTACCTAAACCACGATATCCCTACGGTTAAAGATCTTACACAGAGTAACAAATATTTCCCTTACCGTTACGGCGAGGCTTTCTGGTCATTTATAGGCTCCACTTATGGTGATACCGTAATTGTTCCTTTTTTTAAAAATACGGCCCGGTTTGGTTTGCAGTATGGCATCAGGCGCACTTTTGGTTATGACGAAAAGACTTTGTCGGGCCTTTGGAAGAATGCAATTGAATCTACTTACAAGCCTTACCTGAAGGACACAGCGCAGGTTCCGGTTGGCCACAGGGTGATCGACGAAAAAAACTCCGGTAAACTAAACCTGGCTCCGGCGGTAAGTCCCGACGGAAAATACCTGGCGTTTTTATCGGAGAAGAACCTGTTTACAGTCGATTTATTTCTGGCGGATGCCAAAACGGGGCGGATATTGCGAAAGCTTACCAGTAAAGTTTCCAATTCACATATTGATGAGTTCAATTTTATTGAATCGGCTGGCGCCTGGTCGCCGGACAGCAAACGGTTCGCCTTCAGCGTATTCAGCAAGGGTCGTAACCGAATGGTGGTAGTTGACATAGCAAGCGGCAGCATTGTCGACGACGTATCTATGGGGAAAGCAGAACAATTCAGCAATCTTTCATGGTCTCCGGACGGAAAGAATGTTGTCTTCCAGGGTTTATCCGAAGGACAGGGCGATCTGTACCTGTATAATTTTGATACCAAAAAGGTAAGGCAGCTAACCAACGATAAGTACTCTGACTACCAGCCCAGCTTTTCAAGGGATGGCAAAAGGGTTATATTTTCGAGCGACCGTACCACGTACGATCAGTCACTGGCCCAGGATATCACTTTTAACCTGGCCGAGTTAGACCTGGCAACCGGTAAAGTGACCGACATTAAGCTTTTTAACGGCGCCAACAACCTAAATCCGGTATATTCATCAGATGGCACGCAGATTTATTTCCTGTCAAACCGCGATGGTTTCCGTAACATGTACCGTTACACGCCGGCCACCGGTCAGGTTGAGCAGATGACCAATTTGTTTACCGGTATCTCGGGCATTACGGAGTACTCCCCCGCGCTAAGTATTTCAACAAACAACGATATTGTTTATTCATACTACCGCGCGCAAAAGTATGCGCTGTATAACGCAAAAGCTTCTGAATTTACCGGCAAACCGGTTGATGGCCAGGAAACAAACTTTAGTGCCGGGATGCTTCCGCCTGCCCGGTCTGTCGGGGTTGACTTGATCAACTCAAACCTGAACAACTACCTTGCTTATCCAAAATTGCCAATTGATTCTATAAAAACCACTCCTTACAAACCCCAATTCAAGCTGGATTATTTAGCCAGCAGTGGCGTAGGAGCATCAGTAAGCCAGTTCGGAGCCGGTTTGTCAAGCGGGATACAGGGTATTTTCAGCGATATTTTGGGCCGTAATCAAATTTACGCCGGTGTAGCTGTAAATGGCCAGGTTTACGACTTTGGCGGACAGTTTGCGTATATCAATCAAACCGGAAGATGGAATCTAGGCGTCAGCGTGTCTCATATACCGTTTCAAACCGCTAACTATAGCATAGTACCCTCTACCTTCCAGATAAACAGCAAAACCACCATACCGTCAATTGAAGAACGGTATGATATTATCCGCGTTTTCCAGGATCAGATTTCCCTATTTACGTCCTATCCTATCACTAAAAAGGCCAGGGTTGAATTTGGAACAGGCGGGGCAGCATACTATTACCGGGTTGACAGGTACAGCACAATTTACGATACGCTTGGGAACCTGCTTAATTACACGCATACCCATATAACCAATTCGTCATACAATAACGATCCCAATAACAATGGGATCAACCTGACGCCGTTTCATATTTTTAATGTAAACACCGCTTTGGTGGGCGATAATTCCTTTTTTGGGGTCGCATCACCTTTGAATGGTTACCGCTACAGGCTGCAGGCCGAATATGATTTTGGCACTTACCAGTTTTTTGCTCCTACTATCGACCTGCGCGAATATGTGCGGGTTGCGCCGGTAACTTTTGCCGCGCGTTTATATGGCTATGGCCGTTTCGGCAATACCGGAAATCTTTATCCGCTATATGTCGGCTACCCGTTTTTAATACGGGGCTACGAGGCGCAAACTTTTTATGGCGGAAATGGGAAGGTGCCTACCAATGGCTTTACGATTGATCAGCTATCCGGTAACCGGTTGGCTGTAGCAAATTTTGAAGTACGCTTACCACTTACCGGCCCCGAAAGGCTTTCGCAGTTTAAATCAAAGTTCCTGTTCACTGAACTCAATTTATTTTTTGATGCCGGCTTAGCGTGGAATGCGGGAAATGAAATTAAACTTTTTCAATCCAGTCCTGATGCAATTGGAAAAAATGGAGCCGGCCAAACCGTTTATAATACCAATCAGCGCGTACCGGCCACCAGCGCGGGCATTTCATTACGGGTAAATATGTTCGGGGCTTTTATCTTGGAGCCATATTTTGCTATTCCGTTTAACCGGACCGATATCAGCAAACCTGTATTTGGATTAGGGTTTACGCCGGGCTGGTAATTCCGGAATTTGGATTCGACGCCGTTTAGTTAAGAATTATTGTGTTGGGTGTATCAGTTATTGAGAGAGATACAATTGGTGCAGGTGTTCCACCCGGCACACGTGGATACACGTGAACACACCTGAATACACCTGAATACACTGACACAGTTGTAGAAAATGTCATCTTTTTAACTAAACGACATTGAATTTGTATGTAATAAATAAGACCAAACAATGACAAACCGGCAACCCTTGTCATACGTAATTTGGTAAACGGGTAATTCCGTTATCACAATAAAAAAATAAAAGAAAATGAAAAAATCAATTTTAGCGCTGATAATAATGGCTGTCGTAACAGCATTTGGTTGTCAGCAAAGCAGCGGGCAGGTAAAAAAGTACGACCCTAAACGTAAAATGAGCAAAACCCCGGCTGAATGGAAAAAAATACTGACGCCCAATCAGTACTACATCATGGTTGAGAGCGGAACTGAACCGCCATTCCACAATGCGTATCATGATAACCACGAAAAAGGTGTTTATGTTAGCGCAGCAACGGGTGAAGTTTTGTTCAGCTCGGAAGATAAATTTGACAGCGGTACCGGCTGGCCAAGTTTTGTAAAAGCAGTAGACCCGAAAAAAATTGAAATTGTGCAGGACAATAGTGCCGGTATGACCCGCGATGAGGTAATTGAAAGAAGTACAGGCCTGCACCTGGGCCATGTTTTTGACGACGGGCCTGCCGAGCGGGGGGGCAAAAGGTTCTGCATGAATTCCGGCGCCTTAAAATTCATTAAAAAGTAACGGCTTTTCTCAACGAATTGATCGACGGGCGAAGCTGCGGCCGCATTCTCAATCCGTTCTCATAATTCAATCCAATGGTCAGATCCACCCAATCCGGGTTCACAGGTCTGATCATTTTTTCTTTTTGCGGACGGGTATAGGTACTAACCGTTTTAAACCTTTCCATCGCCTGCTCCTCGGTATTTATCTCTTCAAAGTATACCAGCCTGTTTAACTGCTGTGCGCTGTCATAAAATAAAGTAGGCATCTGGCGGTAGAAATCAAGCGTTTTTACCAGGTCCGAACATAATCCTACATGCAAATTGTTCCTGTTTCTGTCAGTTATAATATAAATAAAGCGTTTCATTGATAATAAAATTTGCTGGTTAAAAAATAATTACTAATTTTATGAGCATAAAAATACTAATTATTTTAGCAATTCCAAATTTTATGTCAAATATTCCTTCAAATATTAAATTTCTCCGTAAAAAGAAAGGCCTTACACAGCAGCAATTTGCCGACCAGATAGGTATAAAAAGGTCGCTTGTAGGTGCTTACGAAGAAGAAAGGGCTGATCCGAAATATGATCTGCTAAAAAAAATAGCATTGTTTTTTGATATCTCTATCGATGATTTTATTAACGAAACCATCAACGAAAAATGGTCGCCCAAGCCAAAAGGCAACCCCGCAAACCTGCGCGTTTTGAGTATTTCTGTTGATAAAGACGACAACGAGAACATTGAACTGGTGCCGTTAAAAGCCAGTGCGGGCTATTTAAACGGTTACGCCGATCCGGAATATGTGGCCCAACTCCCCAAGTTTTATCTTCCCATGTTTAAACAGGGCACTTATCGGGCATTTGAGATAAAAGGCGATTCCATGCTGCCGCTCGTATCAGGTACTATAATCATTGGCGAATATGTAGAAAACTGGGCCGATGTAAAACCTGCCGAAACCTATGTGATCATTTCAAAGAGCGAAGGCGTGGTTTATAAACGCATCGGCAATAAATTTAAAGAGAATAAAAAGCTGAAGCTGATATCCGACAACCCGGTATATGAGCCGTATGAAATAAGCGGCGATGATGTTTTAGAACTGTGGAAAGCCAAAGCATATATATCAACCCATTTACCCCTCCCCGCTCCCGAACCAACTTTGGAGGGCCTTACCAGTATGATGGCACAAATGCAGCGGTCTATTTCAAATTTGCAGCAAAATAACAATTAGATTGATAACTATGAGCTTTAAATGTGCAGGTTGCAAGGCTATAACTAAAACACTTTCAAGCTTTTAAACTATTACAACAACTACAACCAGGGTAAGCAACAATTAAGTTACATGGTTGTTATTAAACCATCAGACGTTATCTTTATCCTAACACTAAAAAAACTGAAAAAATGATGAAGAAAATTTTGTTAATGTGCTGTTTCCTGGTAGGAATTACAGCCGTTAGCCGTGCGCAAGGCGGCCAGAGAATGAGCCCGGCTGACCAGGCTAAACAAATGCAAACGCAATTGAAACTTACCGACGATCAGACCGCCAGGATCACGGCTATCTTGCAAACGCAAGCTACAAAAATGGATAGCGTGCGAACAGCTGCAAATGGCGACAGGGATGCAATGCGGGCCGGTATGGCGCCGTTCAGAACTGCGGCGAGCGCGCAGATCAAAGCTATTTTAACTGCTGATCAGGCCGCAGCTTATCAAAAAATGATGGACGAACGACGCGCAAGGATGCAAAACGGTGGCGGAGGCGGTGGTAACTAACCCCCTTAACTAAAATTAATTTTAACAGAAAGCGCTCCCTTAACCGGGGCGCTTTCTTTATTTTAGCGGAAATTATCTGCATTGGAATTATCACAAGCATTTATTGAGAAAAAACTGGATGAAAGGCGCTCAGCCGGCACTTATAGATCGTTGAAACCCGAAAGTGCAATGATCGACTTCTGTTCGAATGATTACCTGGGTTTTGCGCGGTCGGCCGAGTTAAAAAACAAAATTGATGAAGAGGTAAGGAATAGCGGGTTAGTCGCAAATGGATCGACAGGTTCCCGGCTGCTTTCCGGCAATACTGCTTATACCGAAGAACTCGAACAACATATTGCATCGCTGCATAACAGTAAAGCGGGCCTTATCTTTAACTCCGGCTATGATGCCAACCTCGGCTTATTTTCTTCGTTACCCCGGCGGGGCGACACCATATTACATGATGAGCTCATACACGCCTCTATTATTGACGGAGCGCGCTTAAGTTATGCAAACAGGCATTCATTCCTACACAATAACCCCGATAGCCTGGAGGACAAGTTAAAGCGGGCTAAAGGAATATGTTACGTCGCCATTGAAAGTATTTACTCCATGGACGGCGACACGCCGCCGATAAAGGAAATACTGGAATTAACTGAAAAATATAACGCCAGCTTGGTTGTGGATGAAGCGCATGCTGTGGGTTTGTTCCATTTGGGCCTTGTTGATCAATTGGGCTTACACGACAGGGTATTTGCACGTGTTGTTACCTTCGGGAAAGCATTGGGTTGCCATGGCGCGATTATATTAGGCGGCAGTTCATTGAAAGATTACCTAGTAAACTATGCACGACCGTTTATTTACACCACGGCAGCACCATTTCACCAGGTTGCTTCTGTAAAAATGGCCTATAAGCACTTACAGGAATCAGGAAGCGAGGTTGAGAGATTAAAGAATAATATCGGCATCTTCAAACAAAAATTAGTACCTGGTAGCAACTATCCCTTATTAAAAAGCGATAGCGCCATACAATGCATCATATTAAAAAGCAATGAAAAAGCTAAAGAAGTCGCCGCCCGCCTGCAAACTGCCGGCCTGGACGTTCGCCCCATCCTCAGCCCTACTGTACCTTTGGAAAGTGAGCGCATAAGAGTATGTTTACATTCCTTTAATACAGAAGAAGAGATCACGTTATTGACAGACAAAATAAACAAATTTACAGATGCCTGATAAGCGCCCCTTATTTGTTACCGGGATAGGAACCGGGATAGGCAAAACCTTAATTTCGGCTATTTTAGTTGAAAAATTAAAGGCTGATTACTGGAAGCCTGTACAGTCCGGCGACCTGGATAACAGTGATACGTTAACAGTTCAAAACCTCGTATCCAATACAATTTCGGTTTTCCATCCGGAAGCTTACAGACTAACACAGCCATATTCGCCGCATAAATCGGCAGTGATTGATGGGGTAATTATCGACCCGGGGAAATTCTCCCTTCCTGAAACTAACAATACATTGATCATTGAAGGAGCCGGCGGGCTAATGGTCCCGTTAAATGATCAATTTTTAATGATTGACCTGATTAAACAGTTTGACGCTGAAGTTATCCTTGTTTCACAAAATTATCTTGGCAGTATTAATCATACCCTGCTCTCAATTGACGCATTAAAACACAGAGATATACCTATTAAAGGCATCATCTTTAACGGGCCAGAGGATAACAGTTCCGAAACATTTATCCTTAATTATTCAAAATTGAAAAAGCTGGGTCATATACCATGGTTTGAGAAGATAGATAATGCAACTGTTAATGAGGGTGTTACCTACCTTACATTATAAAAAAAGCCCCGTTTACCGGGGCTTCTTAATTAACTACTAGTGATATAAACCTAATTATAACGAGTTATAGTACGCCATAAGCTTAGCTAAATCCTCATCATTTTTTAAATTTATATTATTAGTTCTCATAAAGCTTTCTAATTGGGGCTGCTTATTGGTTAATACAGCCAATATTGATTTTTTGTCCCTTTTAATGGGGAATACCTTGTCGGAGAGGATTAGGTAATACTTTATATTCTCATCAAACCGCTTAACTACCGTCGTTGAATTGTACTCCTTTGATTCAGTTATCGACTTTGTAGTTCTTTTTAGCAACGGTGCCGTACCGTCACTAAGCACTTCAAAAAAAGAATTTTCAGAACTATTGGGAATATTTTTGTAGCCATTTCTAAAAAGTTTCTCATGCAGTTCATCGCCGGAAGCGTATTCCACTTTAAACTCCCTTACCGGGTCAACAAAAATTAAAGTATCTCCTTTCTTATCCTGGAAATACAACTCATCTTTAACCTCGTCATACTTCAACAAAACATCCTTGAAAGTTCTGCCATCGGCCATTTTAACCATCCCCTTTGCCCATTGATCGCTCAGAAAAGCGGAGCCTTCTACATTTGTGTAACCTGAAATTACTCTCATTGGTACGCCGTTAATATTTTCAGCAAACTGTGCGCTGGCAGGCTTGACAATTATAAATAACAGTAAAACGGAAATACTATATAAAAATCTATTTTTCATGGATATTGATATAGAAAAACAAAGTGCTTATTGGATCACAGCTCAAATAACTATACCTGCTTAAAAAAGCCGTCCTGAAATATCAGGACGGCTTACAAGCATTTAATAATTACCTATTTTTCAAACTTAATATAAAAAGATTTAAAGTTAAACGATGGAGGTATACCTGATGCACCAGTCAAATCTAAAATTAGTGTCGCGCTGGCTGGGGCGGCAGCTACGCTATTAGGAATAGTGTTGATCAGGATATAAGCGGATGATGAATTGGCGGGTATAGTAACCGTACGTGCACCGGTGGGAACAAAATTATAATGTGTTCCTTCAACGGCAGTGCTTGTGCTTCTTACAGTATAATTTACAACTGTAGGTGTTGACCTTTGCGGGCCAACCAATTGAACTAGCACACTATCAGTAGCCCTTATAAAGCCGGTAGGCGAAGGAGCGCCTATATGTATAGCATGGGTGCTGTCTGTTTGTGCATCCGCAGCGGATGTTGAAATACCCCTGCCGGTTAAACTGGCATTAGATTCCAAACCCGACCCGTCAGACCTTTTCAAAGTTGTTATTTGTCCAGCAGTAAAATTTTTAAATTCTACTAACGTAGGGCCTTTGTACGCCAAACGGGTACTGTCTTTTTCGGGCAGGCATCCACCGAGCACTACGCTTGCCGCGAAAACTATGGTGATATATGAAATTATTTTTTTCATTTTTTTGTTGCTTTTAAAATTAATAATTAGGGTTTTGCGGCAATGCCGGGTTAAACAAAACTTCGGCTGCAGGTAGCGGGGCAATTAGCCTGTAGTCAGTTGGTGACAGAGTCCCAACAGCAGTTGCTGCGGCTTTGGTTATCCCGCCGCCCAATCTTTTCAGGTCGAAAAATCTGTTTCCTTCAAAAAACAGCTCCCTCCTTCTCTCATTTTGGATAAATGCATTAAGTGTAGCGTCCGCAGGCACAGTAGCTGTAGTAGCGTTTCTTGCTGCCCTTAATTGTACAACAAGGGCTTGTGCCGGTCCATACTGACCCTGTGCAGCCATTGCCTCGGCTTCCATTAGCAGCACGTCGGCATATCTGAGCATTGGTATGTTATCAGTATAAGGCCCGTTAGCGCCTGAATATTTATTAGCCCAGGTAAGTACAGTAGCTGTAGTTGCTGTTCTGGAGTTATAAAACATCGCTTTCCGGTCGTCAGCGGCTTCAAAAGAAGCCACTAATTCGGCTGAGGCAGTTTGTCCGCCAAAGGTTGAGAAGGCGCTAGGTCCACCGGGTAACCCGGGGCCGGTAAAACCATAACCTGTTGGTTGTGTATAGGTATAAAGCGCACTATTAGAGCCCGTAACTCCGGCTACCTGCACCGTTTGAACATAGTTCAATTCGATTAATGACTCTGGGTTAGGTATTGTCTTAAAAGCTTTTGAATAAGTGCCTGCAGGCGTTAACACTGCGGGACAAATGGCTGGATTAAGGGCAGCCTGGCATTGTGCCACACAATTAGGATAATCCTGTGCGTAAAGATACACTTTAGCTAAAAATCCGTGTGCAGCGCTTTCCGAAAAAGCATACACTGTCTTCGGTTTTGCTGTACCAATAGCCTGAAAAAGTGAAATCGATTTTAAAAGATCCGATTCGATCTGGGTATAAGTTTGTGCTATGGTACTCCGGGTTTGCTTAGTCGCCGCCGGAATTGTAGTAACCGGGGTTAAACGCAACACCGCACTAAAATTAAAACCGGCATCCGGACCGCTTGTAGGAACATTATTCGGTTCCCAGCCATATACTCTGGCCAAATCGAAATAAAGCAACCCGCGCAGCGCGTAGGCTTGTGCAAGGATCTGGGCCTGCAGCGGCTGTTGGGCAGGGGTTACATTGGTAAGGGTATTTATACCGGCAATAATTGTATTTATCTGATTGATATAGAAATAGCTGTTTGTCCAGATATTGAAGGTATTGCCAGCAATATTAAGGTTCGCGCTGGTATATCGCCCTCCGGCCTGACCATTATTGGTGACGATATTGTCGGCAAGGGCATCACCCTCTATCATTATATCGCGCCCCCAGTAAGTATAGCCTTCTACACCGCTATAAACACCTGTAAGCAGGGTGAGATAGCCATTAACGTCGACCAGTGTTTGCGCCGGGGTAAGTTGATTTTGAGGGGTAACATTAACCAACTTTTGACATGATGCCAATGTTATGGCAACCGTAGTCATGCATATATATATTATTTTCTTTTTCATTGTTTGATAGTTTAAAATTTAGCTTTAATACCGGCTGTAAGTGTTCTTTCATTTGGATAAAAGTTTAGGTTATTACCGGTATTTTCAGGATCATCTCCCCTGAAGTTAGTAAATGTCAACAGGTTAAGACCCTGAACAAAAACAGTTAATCCCGCAATACCTATATGCTGCGTAACCTTCGATGGGATCGTATAGTTTAAGGTAGCTGTTTTTAGCCTGATATACGATGCAACATCTACAACTCTCGAACTAAAAGTTCCCTGGGAGGTAGCCAGGGGTTCTGTTCCGTTATATGCCCTCGGAAGGTAGGCTATCTGGCCTGGTGCTGTCCAGCGTGTTAGTACGTCCACGGTCTTGTTGTCAGCATTGCCCAGGTTTTCGTAAGAGTTCAACTGCGCTTGTAAGATAGAAGAGTTGCCGTATTGATACTGGAACATGAAGTCTAATGATAAACCTTTATATGAAACAGTGTTGGCAAATCCACCGATAAAATCGGGGTTAACATGGCCCAGTATAAACTGGTCAGCAGTTTTCGGATTATAAGTAATATTTCCTTTTATGTCATAATACATACCACGACCGTCAGCTGGGTTAACACCGGCCCATTTCGGACCATATATTAAATTCAGTGGCTGGCCTACTACATATTGGAAGGTATTGATTTGCTGAACGCCGTTGTAAAGCGACAATAGCTTGGTCCTGTTATAAGCAAGATTAAATGAAGTCACCCACTTAAAACCACCTGCATCCACGTTAACTGTGTTTATTTGTATATCATAGCCCTCGCTTTTTGCCGAGCCTGAATTTTGAGTTATCGAAGTGAAGCCCGTATCGCCCGGTACCTGCTGGTTAAGAATAAGTTGCGTATTGGTTTTTCTGTAAACATCAAATGAACCGGTTACCCTGTTGTTAAACAATGCAAAATCTAAACCGATATCCGCTTGTGCCGACCGTTCCCACGATAAGTTAGGTACCGGCAATTGCGTCAATCCTAACCCACCCTGCAAACCACTTGGAAAAGGGGTACCGGGACTTGCGGCATATTGATATTGACCGGCACTGCCAACGCCCGTATTAGGGTTAGCAAGAGCGAGGTTACCAATGCTGCTATATAAGGCAAGCGAACCGAAGTTTAATTGGGGAAGTTCGCCTACAACACCATAACTTACACGTGGCTTAAGCTGGGTTATGAAAGAAACATTCTTCATAAAATCTTCCTTGGTCATATCCCATCCCGCAGAAGCCCCGTAAAACAAACCGAACCTATTATTAACACCGAACCTTGAAGAACCATCATCCCTGCCGTTCAATGTAAGGAAATATTTGTCCTTATACTTATAGGATATATTCCCCAAAAAGCCTGCTGTTTTATAACCGGTAAATGTTGAGGTAGGAGAAGCCGGGGTTGAGGCATTTGAAAGCAGGTTTAGCAACGGGCTCGTAAAGCCTGATGCCGAGGCAGATAAAACAGTTTGTGTTACCGACCTGTATTCAAAACCGGCAATAGCTGATAGGCTGTGATCGCCGAATTTTTTGCTGAAGTTAAAGGTACCACTAACATTGTAATTAATATTCCGGACGTAATCCTCGAACCCATTACCGCTCGAAGATGCTGCCACTAATAACGTTGCCGGGCGGTAATTAAAGTCATGAACGTCAGAAAAATCGAGGCCGCCAAATGCTTTAAATGATAATTCTGGAATTATCTTATAAATCAGTGCCAGATTGTCTACTGTTTGCAATGTCCCAACCGTCCTTTGCTCCAATGCCAGATTCTGGACTTCATTAAGAGAGTTCCTTCCTACTAAGTTAGTATTGTATGTTCCATCTGCGTTAAATACTGCATTTACCGGAGGCGTCAATTCCGCGCCAGTGAAAGGAGCATTGGTGAAAAAACCTTGGGTAGATGTCGACCCTAATACGTTTGATCCGGTTAAACTAAATGAGGATACAACAGAGAACTTGTCAGAAACAGCATTAGTAACGCTGCCCCTTAATGTTCCTCTCTGAAACAATGAATTGAGAATTGTACCGCCTGTGTTATTATATGAACCCGAAATAAAGAACTGCGTTTTGGCATCGCCGCCGCTTAATGACAGGTCATATTGAGAAACCTTACCGGTTTGATTGATCGCTTTTACCCAATCGTAAGTTGGAATTACAGCCGGAACAACTCCACCAGGAAAAGCTGCGCTATAAGAGGCAATTGCATTGGTTGTTGCTGTCGCAACAGATGCATTTGTACGTGTAGCCACGTTAATAAAAGCTTCATTTTGCTCCTGAACCCATTGGGCCCCGGTTAATGTTTTGTAAGGGTTATAAGGCTGGGCACGTCCAAACTGCACCGATGCATTGATTTGGGTTTTCCCCGACTTACCGTGCTTAGTGGTAATAAGTACCACCCCATTTGCAGCTAACGCACCATAAATGGCAGAGGATGCAGCATCCTTTAATATCTCGATCGACTCAATATCATCCGGGTTAATGGACGATAACGCATCTAACGACGTTTGACCTCCAATAGTTCCGCTGTTCAATTGCACCCCGTCTATAATATACAATGGCTGGGTAGTACCGTTAACAGTTGCCACACCCCTTATTTGAACAGAGATACCACCACCCGGCTGGCCGCCACCTGTTGAGGTAACTTGCACACCTGCAGCGCGGCCTTGTATCGCACGATCGAGTGTTTGTACTGGTTGATCAGCAAAATCACTTCCTTTAATCGAAGAAATTGCCCCGGTAATCTCCCGTTTCTTTTCTACGCCGTAACCCGTTACAACAACTTCATTTAACGACCTGCTGTCGGGAGCAAGGCTCACATTGATTATTGTGCCGGTAATTTTAACGGTCTGAGGAAGATAGCCAAGATAGCTGAATGTCAGCGTCGTTGCGCCTGCGGGTGCGGTCAAACTAAAAGCACCTTGCACATTTGTTTGTACTCCCAAATTTGTACCTGTAATTTTTACAGACACGCCCGGAAGCGGTTTGCCGTCATCGGCACCGATTACAGTACCTGTAATTTTTCTGCTTTGAGCATACACACTGGTGAGTGTAACAATGCTTAAAAGAAGAAACGTAAGTAAAATTTTCTTCATGTGTTTAATTTTGTTAATAGTTAATAATAAAGCACCGTAATTTATTAATTTGGTAACACACTAGTTACATTAATTAATAGATTGACAAATAATGACTTTGGTATGACAGAATTTATTATAGGCTATTACTAGAAATTATAGGCTTTTTTCGTCGTTTTTTTTATTTAAATTAAAAGCCATTATACATACAAGTTTCTATCCCGTATAATTATCAATCCAAAGGCAATAATGCATTTATTGATAAAAAATCAGGGAATAATCACAACCTTCGTAAACCAATTCAAATTATTTATGACCAATATTACAGTAATCGGATCCGGCACTATGGGTAATGGTATCGCACATACGTTTGCGCAATTCGGCTTCGAAGTCGCACTGGTAGATATCAGCGTGGAATCATTGTCCCGGGCGATACAAACCATAACCGGCAATCTTGACAGGCAGATAAAAAAAGGATCAATAGACGAGCAGCTAAAAAAGCGTACGCTCAGTAAAATAAAAACGTATAGGGATCTTAAACTGGCTGCAGCAAGCGCCGACCTGGTTGTTGAAGCCGCAACAGAAAACCCGGAGATCAAGTTGAACCTGTTTAAGCAATTAAGCGACATTTGTAAGAAAGGTGCAATTCTGGCGTCGAACACTTCTTCTATTTCTATCACGCAGATCGCTTCAGTAACCAAAAATCCGGGCAACGTAATAGGTATGCATTTTATGAACCCGGTGCCTGTTATGAAATTGGTGGAGGTGATAAAAGGCTATGCTACAACCGACGAGGTTACCGATACCATTATGAGCCTGGCAAAGCAATTGGATAAAGTACCCGTTGAGGTTAATGATTATCCTGGCTTTGTTGCCAACCGCATTTTAATGCCGATGATAAACGAAGCCATATATACCCTATATGAGGGCGTAGCAGGCGTTCAGGAAATCGACACCGTAATGAGATCGGGAATGGCTCACCCGATGGGCCCGCTTCAGCTGGCTGATTTTATTGGGTTGGATGTGTGCTTAGCCATATTAAATGTATTATATAAGGGTTTCGGAAATCAAAAATATGCGCCATGCCCATTGCTGGTTAATATGGTAACGGCGGGGCACAAGGGCGTTAAATCAGGAGAGGGATTTTATATTTACCCGGGCGGGGAGAACAAAGAACTCACTGTATCGCCTAAGTTTACCCGTAACAAATCTGCTATGATTTGATTAAAATATAAACTTTTTTTTTCGCCATTTGTCAGTATATGAAAGTATAAATAAAAACATATACAGATGAAAAATGCATCAAAATGGGGGACGATGCTTGTTTTAGCAGTATCCCTATTCCTGTCGTCCTGCTCAGGAAGTTATTATGTTGCCGATCAACCCGTTGAACCGGTATATGACAGGCCGGTTGCGCCTTTTGAAGGCGCTGTTTGGATCGACGGCGACTGGGCCTGGGATGGAAACCGTTATGCTTACGTTCAGGGCCATTGGGAAAGACCAAGGACCGGACGTGTATGGACCCGCGGCTCGTGGGAACATGGCAACCGTGGTTACCGCTGGCACAAAGGCGGCTGGAGATAGTCAGTTCAGTTTGCGGTGGGCAGCAGGCGGTTTAAAATTTGCATTTGCAAACTGCCTGCTGCCATCTGCAAACTTTTTACATCCGTTCCGGCACTTCAATTCCCAGTAAACCCATACCGCTTTTAATAACCTTGCCGGATGCTGCCGAAAGCTGCAGCCTGAATTGTTTCAACACTTCATCTTCGGCCTGCAAAATTGATTTTTCGTGATAAAACTTATTGTAGGCCTTTGCCAGTTCGAATAAATAGTTGGCGATAATGGCCGGGCTGAATCCTGCCGCGGCCACTTGAATGATATCGGGAAACTGAGATAATGAAACAATCAGGTCGCGCTCTACCCCGGCGAGTGTTTCGATACCAGTTTTACCGGCATTACTATAGCCCGCCTTATTTAGTACCGACCGGATTCGGGCATGTGTATACTGGATAAACGGCCCGGTATGCCCCTGGAAATCCACCGACTCATTCGGGTCAAACAATAATCGCTTTTTAGGATCTACCTTTAACAAAAAATATTTTAAAGCACCCATGCCTATTGTGTGGTATAGCTGCTGCTTTTCGTCGGCATCAAAATCCTCTACTTTGCCCATTGCTTCCGTTTGAAGTTTGGCTGTTTGATCCATTTCGGCCATCAGGTCATCGGCGTCAACAACAGTGCCTTCGCGTGATTTCATTTTGCCGGAGGGCAGGTCAACCATCCCATACGATAAATGGAATAATCCCTTTGCCCAGGTTTTACCTAATTTTTGCAGGATCAGGAACAGCACTTTAAAGTGATAATCCTGCTCATTACCGACCACATAAATGGAGCTGTCCATGTGGAAATCGTTATATTTCAATTGGGCAGTACCCAAGTCCTGCGTCATATATACCGAAGTGCCGTCCGACCGCAAAACCAGCTTCTCATCAAGCCCTTCGTCAGTCAGGTCTATCCAAACCGAGTTATCCGGTTTTTTGAAAAACACGCCTTTTTCAAGGCCTTCATCAATAATATCCTTTCCTAATATATAGGTGTTTGATTCATAATAGAATTTATCGAAGCTTACACCAAGGTTTTTATAGGTATCGGCAAAGCCGGCATATACCCAGCTGTTCATGGTTTTCCAGAGGTCGATCACCTCCCCATCACCTGCCTCCCATTGCTGTAGCATTTCCTGGGCTTCTTTTATTAGCGGGGCATTCTTTTTTGCTTCTTCTTCGGTTTGGCCAATTTGCTTCAGCTCGTCTATTTGCTTTTTGTACTCCTTATCAAACAACACGTAGTATTTACCCACCAAATGGTCACCTTTTAAGCCGGAGCTTTCAGGCGTCTCGCCGTTGCCGAACTTTTGCCAGGCCAGCATCGACTTACAGATATGAATACCGCGGTCGTTAACCAGGTTGGTTTTTATTACTTCGTATCCGGCGGCAGCCAAAATTTCGGCCACCGAAAACCCCAGCAAATTATTACGTATATGCCCCAAATGCAGTGGCTTATTGGTATTGGGCGACGAGTATTCGACCATTACTTTTTTACCGTTCGGTTTAAACACGGCAAAATCAGCGGGCAAAATTTCGGTATCGAGTTTATTCAGCCAGTACCCGTCTGTTAGCGAAATATTCAGAAAACCTTTTATTACATTAAACCCAGCCACTTCTTTAACTTCATTTTGAAGAAAGGTGCCTATCTCATTGCCGGTTTGCTCTGGTGATTTTTTCGAAAATCTAGTAAAGGGGAAAGTTACTATGGTAACCTGGCCTTCAAATTCCTTACGGGTTTCCTGTAAGCTTATGTCCGTAGCGTTGAGTTCGGTTTGATATAAATGTTTGATCGCTCTAAGGGCAGCTTCAATAATAAAATCCATCGCGCAAAATTAGTTAAATATCCGAAAGTTGTCAGGACACGGTTTTTAAGATTAAAATGATAAAATGGATTTTGCGGGCGGCGCGCATGGCTTTGCGACAACTTTGCCGGCCGACCGGCAAGCAAGCAGATGAATTACAGACAAAAAAGAATAAATTTGCTTTATCTCCAATTACCTATGAAACTTACAGCCGGCGATTTTAAGTTAGATGTTACATCAGAGATTGGCGCCCTGCGGGCACTGCTCATTCATAGCCCCGATAACGGGCTTGGGAAAGTGGTGCCTTCAAAAGCGCAGGACTGGCTTTTTGAGGATATAGTACACCTGGATACGATGCGTAAAAATGAATATGATTATTACGTTAAGCTGCTGATGTACTTTCTCGACCCGACCAAGATAAAAGGTAAACTGGCACAAATAGACGACCCGGCCAATAAACGCGCTTTTTACAAGCCGGATGACAAGGGTTTCCACGCATCAAATAAGGTGATAGAAATTCAAACCCTGCTTGAAGAGATTTTACAGGACGCGGATGTCCGCAAAAAGCTCGTTGCTTCCGTTTGTGCTATTGAGGGCTGTAATTACCGTTTGCAGTTAAACCTAATTGATACCGAGCCCGTTGAACTGGCAAAGATCATCATTTCGGGTTCGTTGAATAAAGAGGAAATGATCTTCGCGCCTATCCCTAACTTAATATTTTCGCGGGATATTGGGGTTACCATTAATAATTACATGCTGTTAAATAAACCGGCAAAAAAGGCAAGGGCGCGTGAAACTTTGCTGGCGCGGTATATATTTTTTAATCATACGTTGTTTGCTGCTTATCGCGATAACATCCTCGAAATACCCGAAACCGTACAACACTTTTTACGGCCGGGAGAAGATAATGACGAAAAAACAACTTTAGAAGGCGGCGATGTAATGATGGTGAGCCCGCAGCATTTAATTATCGGCTGCAGCGAGCGTACATCGGTAAGCGGCGCCAACGAGGCCATAAAATTACTTTTTGAAAACAAGGTGGTTAAAAAGGTAACCGTCGTAAAGATCCCGCATAAGCGGGATTACATGCATATCGACACCATTTTTACCCAGGTAAAGCGCGACATGTGGATACTGCTGCGCTCATTGGAAATGGACAATAGTAAAACGGAAAAAGATGAGCCAGGCGCCTGGTTTGCCGATAAGAAAAGCAAGGATAAAACGGAGATCGTACAGTTTGAAAAAGGGAAAAAGCCAAAAATCTATAAACACATTGAGGACCTGTTGACTGATATCAGCGAAAACGACCTGGAAAGCAAAAAGAAAACGAAGTTTATCTACTCAGGCAATGACACCTTTCCCTTTGACGCCCGTGAGCAATGGACCGACTCCTGCAACCTGCTGGCATTAAGGGAAGGCGTAGTACTCGGATATGACCGGAATGACAAAACAGTAGCCGCTTTTAAAAAGAATGGATTTGAGGTTATAAGCGTACAGGAATTGCTGCAAAAATTCGAGAACAACGAGCTTGACCCGCAAAAGATGAAGGACACACTGATCCTGATGCCTTCATCCGAGCTGTCAAGGGCCCGCGGCGGTTTTCACTGTATGAGTTTGCCGCTGTTGCGGGATAAGGTCTGAACACGATTACAGGATTTTATAGATTTAAGGATTTGAATGACCAATGACTACTGACCATATATTAATGATCCGGCCGGTTAATTTCGGGTATAATGAAGAAACGGCCGGCAGCAATGCTTTTCAAAAGCGGGATGCGGATAGCCACGCCGTACAGGAAAGGGCTTTGCGCGAATTTAACAATATGGTAAGCGTACTGCGCGAAAACGGCGTTGATGTTACGGTTATTGATGATACAGTTGAACCTTATAAGCCTGATTCCATTTTCCCGAATAACTGGATATCGTTTCATGACGACGGCAGTATTTTTTTATACCCGATGCAAGCCGAAAACCGCAGGCTCGAGCGCCGGGAGGATATCATTGCCACACTGGAGGACCGCTTCGCTGTAAAGCACATTATTGACCTGAGCAGGTTTGAAGCTGAAGACAAATTTCTTGAAGGCACAGGCAGTATGGTTTTGGACAGGGAAAATAAAATTGCCTACGCCTGTATTTCTCCCCGGACAAACCGCGAAGTATTAAATTTATTTTGTGAGCAAGCGGGCTATAAAGCCATTTGCTTTGATGCCGTTGATGAACATGGAAAAGCTATTTACCATACCAATGTTTTAATGTGCCTGGGAAGCAAATTCGCCGTCATCTGTATGGACAGCATTCCCAACCCGCACGAAAAGGTTGTGCTTACAGAATCACTTAAATTAACCGGCAAAGAGATCATTGACATCTCATTCGAACAAATGAACAGGTTTGCAGGCAATATGCTGCAGGTTAAAAGCAAAGCCGGGGAAAGTTTGATCGTGATGTCGAAAAACGCATTCAATTCATTGCTGCACGAACAAATTGTTATGCTCGAAAAATATGGCAAACTCATTTACGCCGATATAAACACCATTGAAACCAACGGCGGCGGCAGCGCCCGGTGTATGATGGCCGAGGTGCATTTACCGTTAGTCGATAGACCCATAGTACATGGACCATAGCTCATCCGGATATCGATAATCTAACATCGTCAGCTATGGACTATGGACTATCGACTATGAACTATAAAACAAATTACATTTCAACTATAATTTTTCTATCATCGAATAGCGCATTATTCCATATAAAAATTACATTTTTGCCAAAATTTTTAAATAATGCAGAGTTACCAGGAATTTCTTGACCTGAGTGTAGGTTTCCCGCAGGAAGGTTTTGAGATCATAGAGGATGAATTATATTTTCACGACCTTAATTTAATGGAGATGATAGAAACGTACGGTACACCCCTGCGTTTTACATATCTGCCTATTATTTCGAAAAAAATTCAGCAGGCAAAACTGCTGTTTCAGCAGGCGCTTATAAAAAACAACTACCGCGGCAGCTACAAATACTGTTACTGTACCAAAAGTTCGCATTTTAAGCATGTGGTTGAAGAAGCGTTAAAAAACGATATACACCTCGAAACATCCTCGGCATTTGATATGCCGATGATCGATGCGCTTGAAAAAAAGGGCGTGGTCAATAAAGATGTTACCGTTATCTGCAACGGTTTTAAAACGTTCCAGTACAAAACCTATATTATCGATATGCTGCATGATGGCTTCAAAAACATCATCCCGGTATTGGATAATAAAGAAGAATTTAACCTCTACGATGACGAGATAGAAATGGCCACGCCATGTAACCTCGGCATCCGGATAGCCGCTGAAGAGCAGCCCGACTCACAGTTTTACACCTCGCGTTTGGGCGTGCGCATGGAAGATATTATTGATTTTTATTATAATAAGATAGAAGGCAATCCCAATTTCCAGGTTAAGCTGCTGCATTTTTTTATCAATTCCGGTATTTCCGATACGCCTTATTACTGGAACGAGCTGGAAAAATACGTTACCCTATACTGCAAGTTTAAAAAGATAAACCCCGCCTTGGATACGCTTGACATTGGCGGCGGGATGCCTTTTAAAGACTCCCTGGTTTTTGATTTTGATTATGAATACATGATCAACGAGATCGTTAGCCGGATAAAAGAGATCTGCGCCGAGCATGATACGGTTGAGCCGGATATCGTTACCGAATTTGGTAAATATACTGTTGCAGAGGCTTCAGGTATTCTATATAAAGTATTGGGCCGCAAACAGCAAAACGACCGCGAACGATGGCTGATGCTGGATGGCTCATTCATCACCAACCTGCCCGATGTTTGGGCACTCAATCAAAAATATATATTACTGCCGGTGAACAATTGGGATGCCGAATATGAGCGTGTAAACCTTGGCGGGATAACCTGCGACGGCCAGGATTATTATAATCAGGAAGCCCACATGAACAGCGTGTTTATGCCTAAAACGCGCAAAGTGCAATACCTGGGCTTTTTCAACACCGGCGCCTACCAGGAAGTGCTAAGCGGTTATGGCGGCATACACCACTGTCTGCTGCCTTCTCCAAAACATGTCATCATCCGCCGCAATCGCGACGAAACATTTAATTTCGAAGTGTTCGGCGAGGAGCAAAACAGCAAGCAGGTAATGAAAATTTTAGGATATACGACATAGCTAGAAAAAACTTACGAAGTTTCGAAAACTTCGTAAGTTTAACTATCTCCAACCTCTGATCTCTACGCATCAAACTTCTCCAGTAATTTCAACAGAGTCTCAAAATCCTTTGGGTACGGCGCATGAATTGTAACAACTTCGCCGTTCAGCAATTTGAAACTTACTTCATAGGCATGCAGGGCAAAACGCTTCATAATAGGCAGTTCTTCCTGGTCTTTGCCTAAATGATATTTACGTTTAATTTTTGAAAGAAAAACGGGTTCGCCCTTGTACATTTCATCACCGGCTATTGAAGCGCGCTGCGTGGCCAGGTGAATGCGTATCTGGTGCATACGGCCGGTTACCGGGCGGCATTCAACCAGCGTATAATGTTTAAAATATTTTAATGACTGGAACCATGTTTCGGCCCGTTTGCCATCCTGCCTGCTGATGGTTACATTCCCTTTCCCTACGTTTAGTATGGGCAGGTCGATCATCAGGTTTTCGAAAACATGTGTACCGTTGATAATAGCGTGGTAAACCTTTTTTACCTGGCGTTTTTCAAACTGTATGGATATAGCCCGGTAGGCTTCAGGATTTTTTGCGATAACGAGCGCGCCAGACGTCTCCTTATCCAGCCGGTGACACACCTGTGCATCCGCCGAATACGCCTTTGCCAATCGCAGCATATTAACCTCACCGCCTTCGCGTTCGTCCAGCGAGCTTATAAAGGGTGGTTTATTGACCACGATTATATCATCATCTTCAAATAAGATCAGGTCGGCAAATTTCGGCGGTTTCATAGCCGGCAAAAATACGGTAATTAAAATAAATAAGGTATGGAATGGTGGATTGCAGGGCTTTTATCTGCCCGGCTTGAAATAACCAGGAAATAAAACAAAACAAGTTGATATTGGTTAAACATAAAATCAATAAAAACATCAAAATCATAAATCGACCATGAGCAAAAAATCAACCAAACCTGAAGAAAAAGGATTTTTCGAAAAGGTAAAAGAAACAATTGAAGAGCTTTGGGATGGTACCAAGGACAAAGCAGAAGATATAAAAGATATAGCCGGTGATACTTTTGAAAACATAAAAGACAAAGCAGGCGATACCATTGACGGCCTTAAAAAGACTGTTGCTGCTAAAACAGCCTCTTCACCAAGAAGGGCGACTGCTGGTAAGGCAAAATCTGCGGCAGGCAAAGTAAAAAGCGCGGTTGCAAGCGCTAAAACTAAAGTGGCAGCGGCAGCTAAACCAGCAGCCTCAAAAGCAAAAAGTGAAACTTCGGGAAGCGCCAAAAAGGCTGCTGCCTCGGCTAGTGCTAAAAAGCCATCGGCTACACCCGCCAAGGCGAAAAGCAGTGCCCCGGCCGCCAAAAAATCCGGTTCGGCAAGTGCAGCTAAAGCCAAACCGGCATCAAAGTCTGCCGTCGGCTCAAAGAAAAAGACAAGCGCCGCTCATTAATCTATATAGTTAATCTTATACAAAAGATAAAAGCGGACCTTTATGGCCCGCTTTTATCTTTTATAGCATTTGTTATTACCCGTTAAATTTATACCCCACCCCTTTTACGGTAGCTACACAATCATCGCCCAACTTTTCGCGCAACTTTCGGATGTGCACATCTATCGTACGATTGGTAACGACCACGGAATCTTCCCATATATTTTTAAGGATCACCTCCCGTGTATAAACTTTGCCCGGTTTGGATGCCAGCAGGTAAAGCAACTCAAATTCTTTTTTTGCCAGTACCACCTTGTTTCCCCGTTGAAAAACGAGATAGGCTTCACGGTCAATTACCAGGTCGCCTATTTCAAGCTTATTATCAGCTATATCTTCAGCAGGCGCGTTACGCCGCAGTATAGCGTTGATACGGCTTACAAGAGCCCTTGGTTTGATCGGCTTGGCGATATAATCATCGGCTCCTACGTTAAAGCCGGCAATTTCAGAATATTCCTCACTCCTGGCTGTTAAAAACACCATAAAGGTATTTTTAAACTCGGGCATGGTACGCATAATACGGCAGGCTTCAATGCCATCCATTTTGGGCATCATAATATCAAGAACGATAAGGTCGGGAAGTGACCTTTTTGCTTCAGCTACTGCTTCCTGCCCGTTACGCGCCAGAAATACCTGGTACCCTTCTTTCTTTAAATTATATTCAATCAGCTCCAGAATATCAGGCTCATCGTCAACAATCAGTATCTTCTGTTTAGCAGCGTTGCTCATCAAGGTTGAATTTTTCTATAAAAGTATGTGCACAAATGTAGAAAATGGTTAACCATATATTAACAAATTGTTAAATATCATTTTATCTTAACAATTTGTTGAGACTTATTAAATGTTTTGCTTAAAAATTCTTCAAGATCAACCCCCGTAATATTTTTTGCAATGATAATCCCCTGCGGGTTAATAATGAAGTTTGACGGTATGGCTTCTATATGATACAGCCGTTCTGTAGGCCCTTCAAAATTTTTAAGATCGGATGCGTGTGCCCATGTCAGTTTATCCGTCTTAACCGCCTGCTCCCATTTGCCCCTGTCCACGTCGAGCGAAATGCCCAGTATATTTAATCCCAGCGGCTTGTAAATGGCGTACTGTTTCACAACATTCGGGTTTTCCTGCCGGCACGGCCCGCACCACGAGGCCCAGAAATCAAGCATTACATATTTTCCTTTATAGTCCGAAAGCTTTACTGGCTTGCCGTCAATGCCGCCGGTCGTAAAATCCGGGGCCGGGTGGCCTATCGACAACGGTTTAAGCATCGTCATCTGGGTGATAAAATGCTGCACGCTGGGGTTGTCCGTAAATTGTCCTTTGATCGAATCTGCGTAAGCGATTAATTGCGGTTCGTACCGCGTCAGGTCAAGCGACGTAGCGGCATAATACGCTGCCAGCGAATTTTTATTCGCGCGGATAAACTTCAAAACTTCAGCGCTGTACAAGCTGAGGTTCTTTTGAAACACCGGCATATAAATTTTAATCAGCGAGTCCGACTGTTTACCCTGGGCTTGTACCTTATCCTGGTATTCCTGGGCTAGTTTGCTGTTTTTCTCACCATAAAAATTACTTATCCGGTTAAACTCCTTGATCTTATCCGATTCAGCAGACCCCGTCACCTGGTAAGCATGTGTGTTATCAGTCAGGTTGGTTGTAAAGTCGATAGCGTCGCCGTTTTTTGCGATCAGGTCAAAAATGCTCCCGCCTATGCGGATCTTATATAGATTGGAATAAGGCGACTTCCGTTTGAACCGGAACTTACCCTGGTCGCTTAAATTGGTGGAATCAACAACCGCTATCTGCGTACTGTCGGCCTCCATCAGGTATATTTGTTTCAAACTCCCCGGATTACTAACCGTACCGGAAATAGTAAAGGCGTTGTTGTCCTTGCACGATACGGTAAAAAGAGAGGCAAGGATAATACTGTAATAGATTAAATGCTTTTTCATGAGATATGAGATTTAAGATATGAGATATATTCGGAGGTGGATTAAGAATGGTTGCCTTAAATGCTTCTATTCTCATATCCCACGTCTCATATCTCATATCTATTATTTTGACTCTAATTCTTTAATTAACAATTGATTTGTTTTCTGCGGGTCGATCCGGCCTTTTGAGCTTTTCATGATCTCGCCCATAAACAAGCCTAAAACGCCCTTTTTACCATTTTGGTACTCTTTTACCTTATCGGGAAACTTAGCAATAGCGTTATGGATATATAAACTAACATCATCGTTACCCGAATCGATAAGCAGGTTCATTTCATCCGCAAGTGCTTCGGCGCCCTTGTTTCCGTTTTTTATTAACGCCGGGAATACTTTTTGAGCGGCCACTGAATTATTTATTTTGCCCGTGTCAACCAATTCAATTAACCCAGCCAATGCAACGGGCTTAATGCCGATCTCACTGATAGCCGTCCCGCTCTCGTTAAGGTATGATTTAACCGGGCCGATCAGCCAGTTGGCCGCTGCCTTATAATTCGCAGTGTTTTTTATAAGCTCCTCAAAATATGCTGCAAATTCCTTATCAGCTGTAATTATACCGGCATCGTAAGCCGAAAGGCCCAGTTCGACGGTATATTTATTATAAAGTTCGTTTGGCAACGCAGGCATTCCGCGGCGTATTTCCTCAAGGTATTCTTGTGTTAAAACGAGGGGCGCTAAATCAGGCTCCGGGAAATACCGGTAATCATTTGCCATCTCCTTCGACCGCAGGGCTGATGTTTCCCCGGTATCTGCGTTAAAATTCAGCGTATTCTGCTCGATATATCCGCCGGCTTCAATAACGTTTACCTGCCGTTCAAATTCATGCGCTATGGCACGCTGAACGTTGCGGATAGAATTCAGGTTTTTCACCTCGCAGCGGTTGCCAAAGGCAGTTTCGCCTTTAAGCCTTACCGAAATATTGGCATCGCAGCGCATGCTGCCCTCTTCCATATTCCCGTCGCAAATATCCAGGTAGCGCACCAGCTTCCGTATCTCGGTCAAAAATTGTCCGGCTTCCTCGGCGCTGCGCATATCCGGTTCCGACACAATTTCAATTAAAGGTACACCGGCCCTGTTCAGGTCGATCAGCGAATCGGCGTGATGCTGATCATGCATGCTCTTCCCGGCGTCTTCCTCCAGGTGAATATGGTGAATGGCTATATTTTTTTCAGTACCGTTTGCCAGCCGCACCAAAACTTCTCCGCCGATGCATATCGGGTGTTCGTCCTGGGTGATCTGGTAGCCTTTAGGCAGGTCGGCGTAGAAATAATTTTTACGGGCAAATGCATTATGCGTATTAATGGTGCAGTTGCAGGCCAGGCCCATCTTTACGGCATAAGCTACCATCTTTTTATTGATTCGCGGCAACGTTCCTGGATGCCCCAGCGATACCGGGCTGACGTGCTCGTTAGGCCTCCCGCCAAAGGCGGCGGAATCAGATGAAAACGATTTGCTCAATGTGGACAATTGCGCATGAACCTCCAACCCAACAACCAATTCATATTTGTCGCTCAAACTGCCGGTAAGAATTGTCATAAATTATATTCAGCTGTCGAATCAGCCATTATTATTCGCCAAATATAAAGTTATTAATATGTATGGCACCCAGCAGTGTTCATTTTTTTGAAAGATGAACACCTGGAACACTTTGAACACCTGGAACACTGGCAATACAATGTCACCACTTTTCTGATTCTTTTTTGTAATAAACAGACTTACAAAGTTTTTGAAACTTCGTAAGTCTTTTACCTCAAAAGCCAGCTATAAAACCCCGGGAAATCACCGTTCCATTGTTTCTCGTTGTGGCCGGCCCCTTTTATGATCACGACTGGCGCATTCTTTTCATCTGCGCCTTTTGACCGTATTATAGCTGCCATTTTCTGCATGTCCGCTACCATACTCTCGCTTTCGGCATCGCCGCAAACAAAATAAAACCGGGAAGAAGCGGGCAATCTTTTGCTTTGCGCGAACGGGTATATTTCGGGCGCGACCCAAAAAGCAGGAGAAAATACGCCTGCGTTACCAAATATGCCGGGGTATTTGAGCGCTGCATACATCGAAATCAAGCCGCCCATTGAGCTTCCGGCTATTGTGGTATGCCTGGCATCCTTACGGGTGCGGTAATGTTCGTCAACATAAGGCTTCAGTGTCTTAACGAGGAAATCGACGTAATCGTCGCCCCTGCTCTTGCCGTATTTTGAATCATAAGGGTCATACTCCGTTATCCGGTATTCGCCGCCGTGATCAACACCTACAACAATGCGTTCTTCCCGTGGCGACAACTTATCAAGTATTTCATCAACACCCCACTCCCCAAACCCCGAAGTATAGGCATCGAACAAATTTTGCCCGTCGTGCATATAAATAACCGGGTACTTCCTTTTGGACGACTGGTAATCAGCCGGCAGGTATATCCAAACGCGCCGCTGGCGGCCAAGCTGTGGCATGTCAAATTTTTCGGTGATGATGTGTACCTGCGGGCTGGCCGTATGCTTTTTCTCCGCGGCAGCGTAATTGTCCTGCCAGTCAGCTACGTTTAAAATTACAGTAGTATCATTGGATACCGAAAGAGAGTGGTTATCCGTAGGCTTTCCGGCTGTGCTGCACTCAACGGTTTGCCAGCTTCCACGGGTAAGTTTAAAATTGTAAACTCCTTTCGGCATATCCTTTGTGAGGGTGTACGCCCCCGACTGATCCGGCTGCAGTTCCCAGGCCTTATCAGCAGGGTTCCAATTGTTAAAATTGCCCGCAATAAACAAGTGTACCGCAGACACCTTTGCGGTAGGTATTTTACCTGTTTTAAAGACAATTTTTTGCTGCCCAAACAGCAAAAAATTCTGGCCGAAAAGCAAAAACGCGCAGAAAATAATTTTTTTCTTCATTATAAAATGTATGAATAACAGTTATTTTTCCGGGAACGTTCCCGGAAATGGGTTGCATATAAGTAAAATTGCCAATTGTGTAATTTTTACACCCATTTTCGGGCAAAACCCGTCTGGTTTGAAAATTTGAGGCTTTATTTAAAATAATTGTCAATTTAAAACAGTTGATTTATCGTTTCTTTTTGGTTAAATAGGAGTTAATAAAACTGGTCAAAATTATCTTTTATATAATATTTGCATTTATTAAACCTTAGTGTAAATTAGTCACTTGCTGGTTCAGCAAAAATAACAAACCAATTGTAACAGGCCCCAACAGCCTGTATTTTAATTTTCAAACCAAAAAGTATATGAGAAGAAATTACTCAAGAAAGTATGTACTGCTGCTCGCATTTTTAATGACCTCGGTCATCGCTTTTGCACAAACCGGCGGTATCAAAGGTAAGGTGGTTGACGAAACCAACACCGCCCTGCCCGGCGCATCCGTTAGCATTGACGGCACCACCACCGGCTCAACGACCGATGTAAACGGTAATTATAACATTACCGGCCTTAAGCCAGGGACTTATTCCCTAACCGCCAAATTTGTGGGTTATGTTGCATTAAAGAAAACCGTAACGGTAGGTAATTCCGTAGTTACGGTAGGCTTTAGTTTACAGCCGCAAAACACAAACCTGAATGAAGTGGTAGTAGTTGGTTACGGTACACAACGAAAAAAGGATTTAACCGGCTCGGTCGTGGCAATTAGTTCAAAAGACTTTAATCAAGGCGCGATCACTACGCCAGAAGCACTGATTACAGGTAAAGTTGCCGGTGTGTCGATTACCTCCAACAGCGGTGCTCCCGGTGCCGGAAGTCGCATCCGCATTCGCGGCGGCTCATCGATAACTGCAAGTAACGATCCCCTTATTGTTGTTGATGGAGTGCCAATCAGTAATTCTGGTATTCCGGGCATTGATAATCAATTGGCCACTATTAATCCAAATGATATCGAATCTTTCAACATATTAAAAGATGCTTCGGCCACTGCAATCTATGGGTCACGCGCATCCAATGGCGTGATTATTATCACCACGAAAAAGGGGAAAGGTGATAGTAAATTTAGTGTTGATTATAGCACACTCAATTCGTTGTCGAAAATCACTAACGAGGTTAGTGTTCTATCGGCAGACCAGTTTCGCAGCGTTGTGAAAGCTCAAAGTCCGGCACAAGCTAATCTGCTGGGAAATGCCAATACCAATTGGCAAAATCAAATCTACCGCGAGGGATTTTCAACTGATAATAATTTGAGCTTTACGGGCGGTGTAAAAGGATTGCCTTACCGTTTAGGGGTTGAATATTTAAACCAGGACGGGATTTTAAAAAGAGACAACCTAAAAAGAACCGCGGTAACATTAAATGTAAACCACGGATTTTTAAATAACAGCTTAAAAATTGATCTGAATGCAAAGGGTACTTATACCGATAGGCACTTCGGTAACCAGGGTGCCATTGGCGCCGCAGTGGGCTTCGACCCCACCCAACCAGTTTATTCGGGAAATAACAATTATGGCGGCTATTTCGAGTGGCTTGATGTGAGTGGAAACGGGAAACCAAGTACACTGGCTCCCCGCAACCCCTTGGGCTTATTAAATGAACAACAAGGAAGAGGTACAACAAAAAGGGCTTTGGGAAGCCTTAACGTTAATTATGTGTTCCCTTTCCTTAAAGAATTGCAGGCAAATGCAACTGTCGGCGGCGATCTTACTGATGGCCAGGGGCAAACTTTTGTTCCCGCATCTGCAGCCGGAAGTTTTTCAAATGGTGGATTTTTTAACCAGTATTTTGGCGAAAACTACACCTATAATACCGACTATTACTTGAAATATGCAAAAGACTTTAAAGAAATTAAAAGCCATTTAGATATACAAGCAGGGTATTCTTACCAGTACTTCCACTTCTATACAAAGCCTTTCGCAAACTATTCAGCTGATCGTACAACCGTTACAAGTTCGGCGCCTGCCATTTTTCCGAGCCAATACTATATTGAATCGCCTTTCGGACGATTGAATTACAGCTTTGAAGATAAATACTTATTAACCGCGACCATACGCGATGACCGGTCGTCAAAATTCTCAGATAAAAACCGTAACGGTTATTTTCCATCTATTGCATTAGGCTGGCGGATTAAGGAAGAGCCTTTCCTTAAAGCGAGCAATTTTGTTTCAGAATTAAAATTAAGAGCAAGTTATGGTATTACAGGACAACAAGATATAGGCCCTAACTTTTTATACCTCGCAACCTATGATCCCAGCAACGTGGGTGCGCAATATCAATTCGGCGGAGCGTTTATAAATACCTTACGGCCGGACGCTTACAATTTGAATGTAAAATGGGAATCTACCGCTACGTCTAACATAGCGTTAGACTATGGCTTCCTGAATGGTAGGATAAACGGCAGCCTGGAATATTATTACAAAAAAACCAAAGACCTTTTATTTGACACACCGGTACCTGATGGCACCAATTTAACAAACCATATTATTGCGAACATTGGTAACCTTCATACAACAGGTGTTGATTTTAATATCAATGTTAATGCGGTAACTTCCAAAGATGTAAACTGGACTATTGGTTACAATGTTTCGTTCAACAAAATCACTGTCGACAACATATCAGCAACGCAAAACCCTAACCAGGTGCTTGCAGTGGGCGGCATTCCGGGTGGTGTTGGTAATACCATTCAGATCTTAAAGGCAGGATTAACCCCATTCCAATTTTACGTTTACCAACAGGTTTACGGGCAAAACGGAGCTCCTTTGGAGGGCGTATATGTTGACCGCAATGGTAACGGTTCAAGCCTTGATGATAAGTATGCTTATAAACAACCAAATCCATCGGTGTTTATGGGGCTTAATTCCAATTTCAATTACAAAAACTGGAACGTAGGCTTCAGCATGCGGGCGAACCTGGATAATTACGTTTACAATGCCGAAGCCGCCAGCAATGGCGCCTATGCAGGGTTGAAGTTCCAGGGTTATTTAGCTAACTTACCTGCAAGTGTTTTAAAAACCAATTTCCAGCAATATCAGTTGTATTCTGACTATTATGTGGAGAATGCTTCATTTTTGCGGATGGATAATGCAAACCTGACCTATAACTTTGGCCATATAGCCGGAGCAAGCAGCTTAAGGGTTACAGCCAACGTACAAAACGTATTTGTGATAACCAAGTACACTGGTTTGGACCCTGAAGTAACTACCGGAATTGACAATAACATATATCCAAGGCCGCGTGTTTATTCATTAGGCGTTAACGTTACTTTTTAAAATATTAAAAATATAAACACATTATGAAATTACGACATTTAAAAAAGTTGCTTGCCATTATAGTTATTGGCATTGCGGCAACAGCCAGTTCGTGTAAAAAGAATCTAACACCCATTGGCCAGCTAACTACAGCGAATGTTTATAAAGATTTTAATAATTATAAACCTGTATTGGCTAAATTGTATACGTCATTCGCATTGAGCGGGCAACAAGGGCCTGCAGGCAGTCCGGACGTTGCTGGTATCGACGAGGGCTTTTCCAACTATCTGCGTGAGTTGTTTAACATGGAAGAATTAACAACAGATGAAGCGCAAATCGTTTGGAATGACGGTACCATCCATAACATGCATGATATGACCTGGAATTCGCAAAACGAATTTATCAGGGCCATGTATGACCGTATTTATTACGAAATTTCATTAGATAATGAATTCATCAGGCAAACAAGTGATGCAAAATTAGCCAGCAACGGCATTACGGGCAATAATGCCACATTAGCAAGACAATACCGTGCAGAGGCACGCTTCTTACGCGCGTTGGCTTATTACCACGCAATTGATTTGTTTGGAAATGCACCATTTGTGACAGAAAACGATAACGTTGGCATATTTTTTCCAACTCAAAAGTCACGTGCATTCCTGTTTGCTTATGTTGAAAGTGAGCTGAAAGCAATCGATGGCGACCTTGGCGCGCCCCGTTTTGAGTATGGCCGCGCTGATCAAGCAGCTGCCTGGACATTGTTAGCGAAGTTGTATCTTAATGCACAGGTATACGTCGGAACTGATCATAATACCGATGCCGTTACTTACGCAAAAAAGGTTATAGCTGCAGGTTACACACTCGAGCCCCATTTCAAGAATTTATTTTTAGCCGATAACAATAATTCAAATGAAATAATTTTCCCAATCGAATCCGATGGAATACATACACAAGGATATGGCGGCATGACTTATTTAGTACATGCCCAGGTGGGTGGAAGCATGAACCCTGCTTCCTTTGGCATTAACGGAGGGTGGGCCGGTTTACGCACTACAAAACAATATGTATCCTTATTCAGCGACCCAAGTGGGAATACTGATAAGAGGGCATTATTTTACACTGCAGGCCAAAAGCTCGACATGGCCGACGAGTATACATTCTCCAATGGCTACGCCATACAAAAATTCAGAAATGTTACTTCGACCGGCGCAGCCGGCAGTGATCCGACAGGCAATTTCCCCGACACGGACTTTCCATTGTTTCGTTTGGGAGATGTTTACCTGATCTATGCCGAGGCGGTTTTGCGTGGAGGAACCGGGGGCGATTTGGCTACCGCGCTTATCTACGTAAACCAATTGCGCACAAGGGCTTATGATGGCAGCTTGGCTGGAAATATCCTGCCAACCGGTTTGACATTGCAGTTCATTTTAGATGAGCGCGGCCGCGAATTGCTTTTTGAGTCGCAAAGACGAACAGACTTAATTCGCTTTGGCCAGTTTACAGGTGCAAATTACTTATGGCAATGGAAAGGCGGCGCACTGAATGGAACGAGTGTTCCCGATTACCGCCAGTTAATGCCAATTCCTTCAACCGACCTTATAAACAACCCAACTTTGAAACAAAACCCGGGTTATTAATAGTTATTTAAGTAAATTATGAAAAGGAATATGAAAACGATCTTTAACAAATTTTTGGTACTAAGCGGCTTAGGGCTGCTTATGCTATCAGCGTGCAAGAAGGATGGGGCTTTGGTAACTTCCAATGGCGGCAAGGCAGGTACGCTTACCGCGTCGACAACTACGCCAACTTTAGACAAAACCAAGCTTAGCGATACCACCTCAATAGTTCGGTTTAACTTCACCGCACCAAATTTTGGGTATAGCGCAGCTGTAACCAACACCTTGCAGATAGATGCACCAGGCGACAACTGGAAAAACCCTGCTACTGCAGTGTTGCCATATAACGCGTATTCTCAGGGGTATTCTACAGCGGTTTTTAACAACCTCGTGTTGAAGCTTAACCTGCCTGCAGGTGTTGCTTCGCAGGTACAGGTACGTGTGGCCCACTCCCTTTCAACAGCTGTTCCGCCTGTATACTCAAATGTGGTTTCGCTTACGGTTACACCCTTTAACCTCACATCGTGGTTATATGTAGCTGGCGCTTACGAAGGCTGGGCTAACCCCGGTCCACAAGAAGACAGTCTGATATCTGTTACCGGTAATGGTATTTATACGGGTATTATTAATTTCACTGCAGGCAACAACCAGTTCCTGGTTTTACCCGCTAAAAACTGGAACCATAAATATGCTACCACCGATGCAACCGGTTCTACAAGCAGCACTGTAAAATATGACGGGCCGAATAACTTTTATGCCCCTGCAGCTGCCGGTCAATACATTGTAACAATAAATACCAATGCAAATACGATTTCGTTTACCCTTGCTGATTATTACAGCATAATAGGCTCTGCAACACCCGGCGGAAACTGGTCGACTGATATGTTCTTAAAGTTCATTAATGACGGAAACAACACTTGGGTGGGCTCTTTTACCTTATTGGGAGGACAGTTTAAATTCAGACAGGACGGAGCATGGAGCAATAGTTGGGGAGACGTTTCACCTGCTGACGGCAAAACTGTAACTGACTCGAGCGGTGGTAATATTAACGCCACTGCGGGTGCTCATACGGTTACATTTACTATGGCACCAACTGCGTTTGGTACAAATCCGCCGGTAACTACCTCTTATAGTCTTAAATAATAATACAGAGTTGATTGATTTGAAAGCCCGTTTGGTGAAAACCAGCGGGCTTTTTTAGTGTCTGAACCGTTGATTGATTTGATTTAAAGATTGCGATGACAGGTGCCCGGCTGAAACTCTTTTTTTTGTAGCTGGGTTGCTATCACAAAAAAATCCCCTCCGTACCGGAGAGGATTTTATATTTAAGACCGTAATATGGGGTTACCTTTTTTTGATCTCTACATACTCTTTGTTAACAGCGCCAACGTATATCTGGCGGGGGCGGCCGATCGGCTCTTTGTTCTCCTTCATTTCCTTCCACTGCGCTATCCAGCCAGGCAGGCGGCCTAACGCAAACAGTACGGTAAACATATCCGTTGGGAAACCAAGCGCCCTGTAGATGATCCCTGAATAGAAATCAACGTTAGGATATAATTTACGTTCAACAAAATACGGGTCTTTCAAGGCAACTTCTTCCAGCTTTTTAGCTATTTCCAGCACCTCGTCGTCCATTCCAAGCTTCTCTAATATATCGTCGCAAGCCTTCTTGATGATCTTTGCGCGGGGGTCGAAGTTTTTATATACCCGGTGGCCAAAACCCATCAGGCGGAACGGATCGTTTTTATCTTTTGCCTTGTTGATCCATTTGTCAGTGTCTCCCCCATCCTCTTTTATCTTTTCAAGCATTTCTATCACCGCCTGGTTGGCGCCGCCGTGCAGGGGGCCCCACAGCGCGGATATACCGGCCGAAACAGATGCGTAGATATTGGATTCGGATGACCCGACAATGCGTACGGTAGAGGTGGAACAATTTTGTTCGTGATCGGCATGCAGTATCAGCAATGTGTTCATCGCACTAACGATCACCGGGTCGATCTCAACCTGCTCGGTACGCTGGCCAAAGGTCATGTGCAGGAAATTGGTGACGAAATCAAACCTGTTTTGCGGGTAGATATACGGATGCCCCAATGATTTCTTATATATCCACGATACGATCGTAGGCATTTTTGCCAGCATTTTAATAATGCTCAAATGCAGCTCTTCTGCGGTTTGAGCCGGTTTCAATGATTCCGGGTAAAATGCAGAAAGCGCACACACCAGTGAAGATAACTGCCCCATCGGGTGGGATCTTGACGGGAAGCCGTCAAAAAACTTTTTCATATCCTCGTGCACCAGCGTATGGCGGCTTATATCGTACTGAAAAGTATCTAATTGTTGTTGTGTTGGTAATTCCCCGTTGATCAGCAGGTAAGCCACCTCAATAAAGCTGGATTTTTCGGCCAGCTGCTCTATCGGGTAACCGCGGTATTTGAGTATACCCAGTTCCCCGTCAAGGAAGGTAATGGCACTACGGGTGGCGCCGGTATTCTTATAACCTATATCAAGCGTTACATAACCTGATTGGTCGCGGAGTTTTGAAATATCAATAGCTTTCTCACCTTCGGTGCCTTCTATTACCGGCAGATCGTAGGTTTTATCGCCAATTTTTAACTGTGCTGTTTCGGCCATGGGGGAATATTATATCCGCAAATGTAAATAAATCCGTGTATAAACGATATGAAGATGATCGACGTATTGTAAAAATTTGATCCCATCTTTTAATGGCATCCATTAAGCTTGAAAAATAGTGCACACGCAACAGACGAAGAATCTTCTGCGTTAAAAAACGCGGCGAAGAATATCCTTCATTACGTTTAGAATAACAAAAAAGGATTATTCAACCTTCACAATCTTTGTACGTTCGGACACGCCGTTTTCGTTTATCGCCTCAATGCAGAAATAATAAGGAACGTTTTTATCCATCGCTTTAAAGTAATACTCGTTACTGCTATGTACCATAATGCAGTTATAAAGCTTATCCGGGGCAGTGCCGGTGTAAATGTTATAAGCAAAAGCGTTATCAACGGTTTGCCATTTTATCCAGGCGCTCCTTTTGTCCTTTTCGGTGCGCAGCACAATGAAACCATTTACGGTGTCCGGCTTTGCCCCGCCCCCATTACCAAATACACGAAGGCCACTGATAGCGAACTTTCCGGTTGGCATGTGTACGTTTACCAGCCTGATATATCGTGCTTTAACCGGGTGCGATAGTTCAATATAGTCGTGCGGTACATCTGTTTTATTGCTGCTTTTATCGGCCAGGATGGTCCATTTTTTACCGTCTGATGAATAGAGCAATTTGTACTGTGTATACGTATCTTTTGCCTTACCTAATATAGTGGCGTCCTGGTCGGCATAGTTTATCTGTACGGCATTTACGGTACTTTCATTACCCAGGTCGGTTTGTATCCATTCGCCGGGGTTGGCTGTAGCGGCGCTCCAGTAGGTTTTTATATTTTCGTCGACAGCGTTGTTTGGCAGGTAGCCGCCGAGTGTTGATGAAACCTGTACCGGTTTGTTATAATTAAGCAGCATCCAGCCGGTAAAACGGCTTTTCAAATGGTCGGCTTTGCCATCCGGCAGATAGGTTGGATAGTCGCCAAATGCGGTATTGCTGTATAATACGTCATCCTTATCAAAACCCGCCGGCCATATACCCAGGCGACGTTCGAAACTGTTTTTTACGGCGATAACCATGGTAGCAATATGCCAGTAATTTCCCCATGTATCAGTATAGGTACTGCCGTGCCCTGCGCCCCTGGCAAATCCGCCCGGCTTATAGCTAAAAGGCATCGACTGCGGCTTAAATGGCCCCAGCGGGTTATCACCAACCACTACCCCATCAGCATAGCCGCTGAATTCGGTTCCCGGCGCGCCGTATTGCAGGTAATATTTTCCATTATGTTTTGTCATCCACGAGCCTTCGATAAAGGGATCCAGGAATGTATCGTCCATGTACTCGCCGAAACGCTGCCACCCGTACCGGTATGCCTGCAGGAAATACATCTCCTTCCGTGTGCCTTTTAAGTGAAATGTTTTAGGGTCGATCTCGGCGCCGTATAGCGGGTAGGCATTGCTGCTGCCATTATACATATACAACTTGCCATTATCGTCCCTGAAAAAATCAGGGTCCCAGCCCCCGGGTTCAAATTCGTGTATGGCTTCTTTCCACTCGTTCGCTTTGGGGTTGGTGCTCATCCATATCGGGAAATTGGATGAATACGTTGACCCGAAAACCATCAGCGTATCGCCCTGCACCCAAACGGCGGGTGCGCACAGGTCGTCATATACATGATGCTCGGGCCGTAAAAACGACCGCGAGACAAAGTTCCAATGGTACATGTCGCTGCTCCACCAATAGCCCCACTGATTGGTCGAAAACAAGTAATAATCCCCTTTATACATGGTAATTACCGGGTCGGCGGTAGCGCGGTGCTTACCTTCTGTCGCAAAATTCGGTATAGGCGTGTAGCCGTAATCGATATTGATGGGGTTGCAATAGGTTAACTGCTTTTGCTGGGCGAAAGTCCAGTTTGCAGTTAGCAGTAGGCAGTTCGCAATAAAGATTACGAAAAGAGCTTTTATATTCATGATCGGTAGCGAAATCTGCTAATATCTTTTATTCTTCATATTTATTTTACACACCCCTCCACCCCTCTCAAGAGGGGAACCGCACATGCCCTAGCTTCTTCTATTTTAACGCGGGGCTTTGAAAATCTAGTTTTTTTAAACCTCTTTGTATTTCGGGGCAACTCATAAACAGGTTCCATAATAAACCACTGCGGTAATTCTCTATCATCACAACGATTGGCCCCTGGTCAATGGCAAGATACGATTTTGCATACCAATTATGCGATTCGCTGAAAGCATCCACAAAACCGTAATCGCCCCATATCTTATCGCCCAGGTCATAATAAAAATGACGCAGCGCCTTCATCGCGTATTCGGGCGCGTACGGGAACGCCGAAAGCGCGGCTGTAGGTGATATCACCCCGAGGTCGTTTCGTGGCTCATGGGCGCTGTAACCCACGTAGCTGTCGCTTGCCGTAAGGCCCCAGCAGTTTTCGCCGTAGCCTTTGTATTTTTTAGGGTTCTCAACGCAATATGCGTAGTTGATCAGCGTATGATGGGTGGTTTGCTCCCAGTAGTCGGCATACCTGTCTTTTAACCCTTTGGGATCCAAGCCCAGGAAAGAATATTGCGAAAAGAAAAGCGGTCCGCCATAGTCAAAGCCAAGCGGTAAGGTATACCCATAAAAGGTTTTGCCATTCTTAAAAAAGTCGCTTTGGGTCCAGCCGCGATGATAGACATCCGAACTAACCGGGTATCTGTCGCCCGAAGCTGCGAGGACATAGGTGATCAAACATTCATTGAACCCACGGATAGGAAAATTCATTGCCCAGCCGTTATTCGGCGACCAGTGCCAGTATAAATTGTCGCGGCCATCGCGGGTAAACCAGTTCCACTCCACCTCGTTCCACATCGTATTGATGCGCGAACGTATGTGCTGTTCTTTTTGGGTGCTGCCATTAAAATATTGCCTCGCGCAAAGCAATCCCTGAAAAAGATAAGATGTTTCAACCAGATCAGCGCCGTCGTCTTTACGGCCAAAAGGGATCGTTTTCCCGGTTGCACCGTTCAGCCAATGCGAGAATACGCCGTGATATGAATCGGCTTTGATCAAAAACTCAACAATTTTGAGCATCCGGTCAACGGCCTGGTCGTGAGATATCCATTTGCGATGGTCAGCAACAAGCAGCGCCATAATACCAAAACCCGAACCGCCAATAGTGACGGTTTCGTTCCCGTAATCATAGGCTACGTTGCTACGCTCGCGGGCAAGGCCGCTAACGGGATGGCCGAAGTCCCAAAAGTAACGGAATGTTTGACGCTGCACCACATCAAGCAGGGCGCTATCGGTTAAGCCTTTTATAATGCCAACGGGCTTTATGCTGGTGGGTACGGTAGTTTTTTCAGCCGTTTGTGCTAAACAGCAGGCAGATAGTAAAATTAATAGGGGTAATATAAGCTTCTTCATTTTAGTGATTTGTTCATTTGTTGTAGAGGAAGACTTACGAAGTTTTAGAAACTTCGTAAGTCTAATCCATTTATAAATTCGGGCTCTGAAAGCCCAGGTTCTTCATGCCTGTTTTTACTTCGGGGCAGCTCATAAATAAATTCCAGAGCAGGCCGCTGCGATAGTTTTCGGTCATCACAACGATTGGCCCCTCATCTATCGCCAGGTACGAGGTAGCAAACCAGGTACTGTTCAAGTTAAAAGCATCGTAAAAGCCGTACTGTCCCCACATTTTATCGCCCAGCTTATAATAAAAAAACCTTAGTGCCTGCATAGATTGCGTGGGTGTATACGGCAATGAGGCTATTGCGGCCGTAGGCGCAATTACACCAACATCGTTTGTAGGCGAGCTTGCTGTATAGCCATTTTCAATATCGCTCGCCGTAAGGCCCCAGCAATTGGCACTATATCCGTAATAATTATTAGGGTTGGCAACACAATAGTTGTAGTTAATGAGCGCATGTGCCTTATTTTGTATATCATAGCTTGCATAGGCATCTGATAAACTGTTTGGATTAATGCCCATGAATGAATAATGTGCAAAAAACAATGGTCCGCCTCTTACAGGGCCTAGGGGTAATTGAACACCATAATAAGTGTTGCCATTTTTCATGCTGCCATTACGCGCCCAGCCATTGTCGTATGCTGCTTTTGTTATGGGGTGCGTTGTTGACGATGCGCTTAAAACGTAGGTCATTAACGCTTCGTCCCAGCCATTAACCTGCATATTGGATGACCATGCATAATTGGGGCTCCAATGCCAGAACAGCGTGTTCTGTCCGTTTTGGAACCAGGCCCAGTCTACATTGTTCCAAAGGGTGTTTATGTCTGTTCGCAATTGCGATTCGGCCGCTGTTGTATTATTGAAATATTGCCGCGCGCTCAGTAACCCCTCCATTAAAAACGAGGTTTCAACCAGGTCGGCGCCATCATCCTGTTGGCTGAATGGCACAACCGCTCCGGTGGTTCCATTCATCCAGTGCGGAAAAGCACCGTGAAACGTTTGGGCGTTGTTCTTTAAAAATGCAACGATCTGCTGCATACGCGCCAAACCCTGCGCCCTGGTTATAAATTGACGATCAACCCCGGCAACAATGGCCATAACGCCAAACCCCGACCCGCCGGTTGTTACCACGTCGCCGGATGTGTTGCGTTCTCGTGCCAAACCGCTAACAGGATGGCCGAAATCATAAAAATATTTAAGCGTTTGCTGTTCAACCAGGTCGAGCAACTGGTTATCGGTTATTTGCGGGAATTTATCGGTGGAATCAATGGCTGTTGTTAGCTGTACCGTTAAAGCGGACTGCAAGTATGCTCCTTTTGCGGATTTGAGTGCTGTAGAAACACCTAAAGTAAATTTTGTTATTGGCGCCAGTGCGGCCGGGGTAATAACTAAAGTACTGTCGTTATTTTGATAAGCAATGCCATAGTTTACGGCTGCCCCGGATTTGTCATTGAAAGATATGCTGTTCGTTGCTGAACTATGATCGACCGGTGCTGAAAATGATAGCTTAATGACGGGTGTTTTATTCACGCTGACATAGTTAAAACCATTATATAAGCCATTCACTTTTAAGGCATTAAATGTGAATGACGCAGGTATAACAGCAACTGGCGCCGGAGTTGGCTGCGGGCTTTTTGAGCAGGCAAAGAACGCGGTTATTACAAAAATCCATGAATAGCTCTTTAAATTTAGCATGCCGCAATATTAAGATAACAGGATGGCCACATTATCAGTTAAGAACAAAAAGAGGCTGCCGGTTTGTACCGGACAGCCTCATACTCAAATCAAACATTATTTCCCTCTGCCTTCAAGGCCTACTATTGCCCCGATCTGGGCATCAGTTAAGGCGGCATTGTATATTCTTACCTCATCTAACTGACCTGTTAAGTAACTGGCCCAGGGCTGAGACCCTGTTGAAGTTGTGAGACTTGGTGTGGTTTGAAACTGCACTGTTCCAAAAACCATTTTTGACGCATTTTGAAATTGGAGCGGTCCAAAACCAGCAATAGTTTGCGTCGCTATTTTAGAACCGTTTACATAAACCTTAAACGTAGACGATGTAGCATCGTAGCTTACGCCTACGTTCATCCATTTATTCCATGGATTGGTAATAACATAATTGCCGAGCCAGCCGTCGGCACCGTTATTGTTTGTATGTATTTTTAAATTACCACTGGTTGGCGTACTTCCGTTTTCAAAAAAAATGTCGAGGTTTCCCCAAAAGCTGTTCGCATTTGCAATATCCAGAATACCAACTATTCCATTGGTATTTTGGGGCGATTGCACCCATGCTGTTACAGTAAAGCTATGCAAGTTTTGAATAGCAGCAGGCGTATTTGTTACCGCATACGCGTTATTTGCGCCCTGCAGCGCCTGGCCTTCAAATCCTTTGGTAAAAGAAGTACCTGTGGCAACAGCTGCTGTATTTGATACACTGTCAACCAAACTGCCGTTAAATGCCCAATAACCAACCAGGTTCGATGTTGCAATCGATTTAACTGAAGTATAACCACCAATATTTAAAGGAGGTGCGTAGGTTTTGGGATCGAAGTTTTTTTGGCAGGATGATAACGCAAAGCTTCCCAGCGCTGCCGCTATCATACCGATTTTTGTTAAATTCTTCATAAAAATATTTTTTAATTATTAATAACCTGGGTTTTGCGTTAACACACCAGCACTAAGGTCAATTTCATTTTGAGGTATCGGCCAAACTTCATTTTTGTTTGCTTTCCAGCCTTTAGGGCCAAAAACTGTGGCGCCGCGCCCCTGGCGTATCACGTCGAAATAACGATCAAATTCCATAGCCAGTTCAACTCTTCTTTCCTGGTATATAGCAGCGCGTAAAGCTGTTTTATCGGTAGTTGTTACCGGCGGCAGTATAGCATTATTACCCGCTCTTGCCCGGGCCCGAACAGCTTCCAAAGGCACCAATGCGGCAGCGGCGTTACCTAACTCATTATTTGCTTCGGCATTCATTAACAATACATCGGCGTAACGTATTACACGAATGTTTTGCTGGCAGCCTTCGTTAAATCCGCTTACATATTGGCCGAATGGGACGTATGATTTATAATTATACATCGGGTTATCGCCAACGGCAGGGATAGCATCGCCTTCGGCAGTTGTGGTTCCCCTAAAAATGATCGTGCCGTTTTTACGCGGGTCACCCGGTTCAAATGCGTTTGCAAGATCTGCAGTTGGGACATTAAATCCCCAGCCGCCGCCGGTCACACCGCGCACGCCCTGTACCTGCGAGTATTGAGAATTTGAAGCGGCAGAATTGCCCGGTATCAATGCACATTGAATTTCAAAGATCGATTCAGAGTTATTCTCATGATTGGTCCTGAACTGCTGCTCAAAATTAGGGAACAGTGCGTAACCTAAACCCATAACCTGGTTGGTTAATGCCAGCACATCGCTCCATTTCTTTTGATACATGGCAACCTTTGCATGTAATGCCAGCGCTGCGCCTTTGGTTACACGGCCGACATCCGCACTGCCGTAAGCTTGCGGCAATACTGCAGCTGCATCGGTCAGGTCAGCTTCTATCGCCGCCCAAACCTGTGCGGCTGTTGAACGGGGAATATTATATTCACTCGCATTTTTTGGCACATGCAAGCGAAGCGGAACATCACCGAAAGCCCTTACCAGCCTGAAATAGGCGTAGGCGCGTATAAATTTGCTTTCTGCCAGGTAACGTGCCTTCAAATTTGCATCCATGTTAATAGCCGGGATGTGATCGAGGTTTTGGTTAGCGAAATTGATCGTCTGGTACTCGCCCCTGTAAAAATCAGATATCTGACCTTCGGTTGAGCTTGCAGTGAAATTATCAAAATCGTTCATAAAGGCAGCATCATTCGGGCTGCTCCCTTTTTCCGCATCGTCTGAACCCATACTTTCAACCGCTATAGGGGCAAAAGCAATATTTGTCCACTCGTGCAGGTTGGCATACATCGCGCTTACCGCCTTTGTAGCATCATCAGCGCTTTGCCAGAATTGCGCCTGGGGCGTTTGCGCCTGCTGCGGAACATTTAAAAAGCTTTTTTGACAGCCTTGTACAAAAACAGCTGTTATAAGTAAGCTTAAACTTAATGCTTTAAACAGGTTAATCTTTCTATTTTTCATCTCTCTATATCAATTAAAAAGTAACATTTACACCAAAATTATATGTTGCAAACAACGGATACACATTGGTATCAATACCTGCGTTGGTCGGCGATCCTCCAACTTCGGGGTTGAAGCCTTTATAACCAAATATATTGATCGCGTTTTGTGCATTCGCGTAAAAACGTATTTTTTGTATTTTCCATTTGTTCAATATGCTTGACGGCAAAGTATAGCCTAATTGCGCATTTCGTACCCTGAAATAAGCGCCGCTTTCTACATAAAACGAGTTGGGAGCCGCGTTGGCATTCGATCCCACATTTACTGACGGGTAAGTATTTGACGTACCCGGACCGGTCCAGCGGTGTGTGTAAAAGTCCTCTGTGAAGTTTTCGTTACCGAAACGATAGGCGATGTTAGAGTTATATACACTTACACCGGTCACTCCCTGGAAATCCAGCGTGAGGTCAAAGTTCATGTACGAAAAATTGGTATTTAAACCGTAGTTATATTTCGGGTTCGGATCACCAAGCTTTATCCTGTCACGACCATCTATAACACCGTCGCCGTTCGTATCAACATACCTGAAATCGCCCGGTTTAGCACCTGTTTGCGCTGATGCGGCCACCTCGGCAGCGGTTTGAAATATGCCGGCTACCTTATATCCGTAAAACTCGCCTATTGGCTCGCCCACAACAGTACGTGTGGCAAGTGCACCGTTGGAAATACCATTGCCGCCTGCGTAAATAGGATTTTTACCTGAAATAACCGATAAAACTACGTTTTGATTATAACCAATGTTACCGCTGATGGTATAGTTAAAAGCGCTTCTCCCGCTGCTTCTCCAGGTTAATACTGCTTCTAAACCGCGGTTGCGGATATCAGCCTGGTTTCCGATTACTGAACCTGATGTTCCTAATGATCCAAGTACAGGGATCCCGAATACTGCGTTTTGCGTCTCGCGGTTATAAGCGTCTAACTCAAATGAGAAACGGTTGTTAAACATCGAGCCCTCCAAGCCTATATCAGTACCGATCGAACGCTCAATTACGATTGAAGGCGGAACGATGGTATTGATGTTTGTACCGGTATAAGGAGTTTCAGGACTGCCAAAAATAGCTGTCAGGTATGGAGCAGTGATAGTAGCAGGAATGGTAATATTATACGGTACGCCTGCGTTGGCTACCTTTCCCCAACTACCTCTTAACTTCAGCAAGTCAAACACATGCTGATCTTTCATAAAATCTTCCTGCGTGATTACCCAGCCGGCACCTATGGCAGGCAGGTAAGTGTAGGTATTAGCACCGTAAAACTGCGAAGCACCATCGGCACGTAACGACCCGTTTAACAGATATTTATTTTTATATGAATAGTTTATCCTTCCGAAGTAGGAAACATACGTATTCAGGGAACTACCCCCATCGGCGATGTTATAATTATTACCTAACGAAAAATACTGGTTTTCACTACCGCCGGCCGGGATGTTTTGTGCGCTTAACGCGACAACATAATTTTGATAACGCTGAGCGGTTTGACCCAACAATACGGTTAACTTATGATCACCAAATTGATTGTCATAGGTCAGCGTGTTTTCAGCTATCCAGTTACGCTGCTGAGAATTCGTCCGTGAAAGACTGCTAACTGTAGCCTGCTGTGCCAGCGTCGCTTTGTAAACAGGGGTGTAGTTTGTAGTTTCCCCATCGATAAAATCACCGCCGAAAGACGTTTTAAATTTAAAATTCTTAAGGAAGGTTAATTGGGCAAAAGCGTTACCTGTGAAATGATATACACTGGTATGCTGGTTAAAGAAATCAATGGTAGCCTGAGGATTATAGTTATTACCACCTCCCAAATTAAAATCAGTAGGGTCGCCGTATGATCCGTCCTTATAATATACCGGAACTACAGGGCCTGCACCATATAATTGGTGGAAGATCCCGCCATTGTAATCAGCCGATTTACTATACTCGCCGTTAACCTTTACACCGAAGCTAAGATTTTTAACAGGGTTGTAATTATCGTTCAGGCTCATAGTATAGCGCTGGTAGTTGTTCTTTTTTACGTTACCGTCCTGGTCAAGATAGCCTACAGATAAATTATAGTCTGATTTTTCAGTTCCGCCGTTTATAGATAACTGGTGGTTGGTAGTAAAGGCGTCGCGCAAAATCTGCCCGTACCAATCGGTACCGGCGCCAAAAGAAGACGGATTGGCAAACAAAGGGGCGGCCCCGTTAGCTGTTGATAATTCGTTAATAGCAGTAGCATATTGCGTGGCGTCGGCCATTTTTACCCGGTGCGTTACGGTCTCCCAGCCTGCGTATGCATTATAGTTAACGGTTACCTGGCCTTTTTTACCTCGTTTCGTGGTAACAATGATTACCCCGTTTGATGCACGTATACCATAAATGGCAGTACTTGAAGCGTCTTTTAAAACCGAGATATTATCAATATCGTTCGGGTTCAGGAAATTAATATCGTTATACCAAACACCGTCAACAACGTATAAAACATTGGTATTACCAAAAATTGTACCTGTACCACGGATGGTTACTTGTGGCGACGAGCCCGGAGCACCCGAGTTAACGATATTTAAACCTGCCACTTTACCCTGCAGTGCGCTAATTGCGTTGGGAGATGATTGTTTAGCAATTTCATCGCCCTTAACGGTGGATACAGAACCGGTTACGTCAATTTTTCGTTGCGTGCCGTAACCAACCACAACCACTTGCTGTAACTGGTTATTCTGTGCCTGTAATTTAATGTCAATATTATTTCTGCCGTTTACCACCACATCCTGGGAGGCATACCCAATGTAGGTGAATGACAAAGTAGCGTTGGCTGGCGCAGCAATTGAATACGCGCCGCTTACATCGGTTTGAGTACCTAGTGTTGTCCCTTTTACAGATACGCTGACGCCGACGAGTGTCTCGCCGGTAGCAGCGTCAGTAACTTTACCCTTTACACTTATGTTTTGTGCAAAAGCCGAGTTAATAAAAAGGAAACAGAATAGTACTAACCCTGAGATCGTAAAAATTCTCTTCATAGTGGTTAAATAAAATGTTAGAAGTAGGTTTTAAAAAAATTGGTTTTTCGTAAGTCGAAATTGCGGAGATAATGCAATTTTAACAAATTATGTCACTCTACATTATTACATCATTGAACAAACACTTTCTCAATTTGTTTTGATTTGTTTCGTAATTTTCTGATTTTCAATTAGTTACAATACGTTAGTGTATTCTGTACATACTACATGCATAAACAGCCGACTACTACATGAAATATTGAATGTGAGAGGTAATGATGTAGTATTATAATTCGATGAGAAACTCCACCAGGTTTTTGTCGTGCTCCAAATTAAGCTTTTTACGTAGCCTGTAGCGCCTTATTTCCACGCCGCGCAGGGAGATGTTAAGGAGAGATGCCATTTCCTTGCTGCTCATATTCATGCGCAGATAGGCACAAAGCTTCAGGTCGTTGGGCACCAGGTCGGGGTGACCTGATTTGAGCTTTTTGAAAAAATTCTCATGTGCTTCGTTAAAGCTGCTTTCAAAGATGTTCCAGTCCCGCTCGTCGCTCATTCCCTCGTCAATTACCTTTTGTATACGGCGCAATTGCTCATCGGATAATTGTTTACCCGAGCTGTCTTTAAGGTGAGTGATCTCGTCGCTTATTTTTTGCAACAGCTCGTTTTTGTACACGATGTTCATGGCAGAATTGGCCAGTTCGCGGCTCTTGCTTGCCAGGTCGGCCTGCAGCTGTTCGTTCTTGATCTTGATGATCCGCTGTTCGTTGGCGATCGCCTCCTGCTTCAAAAACTCTTCTTTTTCACGGTCAAGCTTGTCGTGTATAAAGTGCTGGTGCCGTTGAAGCTTTAAATGATAATAATACCTGATCACGTAAAAGATCAAAACAATAAGCAGCACATAAAAAAACATTGCCAGTTTTGACAAATACCAGGGCGGAAGAATGGTAAATGTAAAAACGGTTACCGGTGATATATTGTCGTCGTTTATCTGGGCCCTGACATTAAATTTATAAGTTCCCTGCCCCAGGTTGGTAAACTCCTTCTGGCTCTGAGGCGTCCAGTCAGACCACTGCCTTGAGTAGCCGTCGAGGTAATATTGAAACCTCACCCTGGCCTGCCTATAGTAGGGCAATGAGTAGGCTATCCGTATGTTGTTCAGTGCATACGGGATCTCAATATTGTCCATGTTATTGCTGTTATCGCTGATCAGGGTAATTTTGTCTGTAATATTCTCGACCCTCCTGATCAGTACTTCGGGTAGTTTTGTTTTGCCCGGCATTAATGCGTCATCATCATTGAGAATAACAAAACCATCGTCAACGCTGATCAGGTAGATCGAGTTATTGATGAGGTTTATATTTTCGTAATGCTGCACCATCTGGCCGTTGAGCATGTTAAACCGGTTTGAATCGATGGTCAATTTGCCCGGCACAGCCAGATCAGTAATTGCCACGCGGCCATGATTAATAAACCAATATTTTTTCCCTATAGCCGCAATGATCTTGTTGGAGGATGCGAAGGTGCCCAGTTTTTTATTTAATTGCTGGTATTTGTAAAACCTGTCGGTGATATCATCATAAACACAAAACCCTGAATCGGTAGAAAAAACAATGCGGTTGTCAAGATTAAACACATTTACGTTATAACTATCCGGCAGCCCGAAGCGTTTATCATAATACTTTACAGCTACTGCTTTTTTGAGATCGGCGCTGAGCGTGATCTTATATATCCCCTTATAGGCATGCCCCACCCATACCTGGCCTTTGCTGTCCTGTTCGACGTATCGCGAAGGCTCACCAAAATTCGCGATCTTGTGATCAAACACCCAGTTGCCGGCTTTATCCTTCCTGTATATCACCAAACCGGTGTAGGTTCCCTGGATCAGTTGATCGGCATTCAGCTTTTTTATGGTCCATCCGCCGTTAATGGTTGATATTTTAGTTATAGCGCTGCCGTTTACCTGGTAAGTTCCATCATTATGGCCGCAAAGCAAGCGGCCGTCGAGCAGCGAGAGGTCCCAAACCTGTCCTTGTGAGCCGGGTATAAGTTTAAAATCAAATGATTGCAGCAGGCGGTTGTTGCCGCCGGGCAGCCAATCGCTGTAAAATAAACCCTGGTTGGTACCCAGGTATATTTTATTGTTGAAAATGATGCTCGAATAAACCGTCCCGAACCTGCCCGTCTTATCAAAATAAAAATACAGCGGCGAATTTACCTCAATACGGTCGATGCCGTTATCCAGGCCTGCCCAAAGGTTCTGCTCGGGGTCGGTGTATAAGCTCAGTACCGTATTGTTTTGCAAGCCGCTTGATTTATTGATATGCTGCACCACGCGGCCTGTTGTGTCAATGATCACTATGCCGTTAAGTATAGTGCCGTAAGCAAAGTATTTACCGGGAATTACCGCTCCGTTGTTAAGCTGGTAGGTTTTTAAAAAATCATTTGCCTCGTTATTCCATGGGCGTATTTGCTTCCCATCATATAAAAACAACCCATTTTTTGCCGTACCGATAAGATATTGATCATGATGAAATGGCAATATGGATAGTATACCGCTGTTACCAAGTATATTGCTCCCGGCGATATAATCTAAGTGGTTGTTGTTAAGCTCAAACAGCCCGGCGTTTACCTGTTCAACAAAATAGCGGCTGCCGGTTTTGAATAAGAACAGGAACGGGTTATGGGCCCTTACGATACTTATTTTGCCCTTTGAATAAATAAATATGGAGCCGAAGGATTGAAATATAACCCTGTCTCCATCTACATAAATTTTCCAGATCTCCTCGTTAGGAAGGCTTCCCTTTGGTACCAGGTGCACAAGGGAATTGTATTTAAAAAACCCTTTGTTATTGTTTTCCCAATAGCCAAATTCACCAAATCCGCCTGCGTAAACCTTGCCTTTCCCATTTGAAGCTACCGAGCGTACGATCAACCCATTTGGCATCCGGTGAAGCTGCCAGTACTTACCATCGAACGCGAGCAGGCCCTCGGCGTTGCCAAAATACATAATGCCATGCTCATCCCGGGTAACCGACCAATTTTGGTTGCCTGATTGATATAACGCCTTGGTATAATTTTGCACATACGGAACGCCGATGCTTTTTATATCGGCAGCACCCACAAACCATACACTTACAAAACAAATACAGGTAAATAACAGGACTGCTTTACGCATGGGTTTATTTATCACTAATTATCGCGAATTAAATCGAATTTCACGAATTTGATTTGCGCAATTCGATTTAATTCGTGGCAATTCGCGCCTGATACTTTTTGGATATATTTACCGGCTGAGGCACTTTTACATAGTATCCTGTTCCATCGTACACACGTTTCCGTGGATGCGCTTTGCAGGTTTCGCTGCAACAGCCATCCATCGTAATGCCACATTCGTCACATTGGGTGAAATGTTCATTGCATTCAGGGTTGGCGCAATTGATCATTTTATGAGTTGTTTTGCCGCAATTAAAACAGGTGGATATCACAACCGGGTTTACTGTGTTTACATCGACTGACAGGCGGTTATCAAACACATAACATTTGCCTTCAAAGTCTTCGCCGCCGGCTTCCTTGCCATATTTAATGATGCCGCCGTGCAGCTGGTACACATCCGAGAAACCTTCGTGCAGTAATAGGGCTGACGCTTTTTCACATTTTATGCCGCCGGTACAATACGTGATGACCTTTTTATCCTTGTATTGCGCAAGCTCATTTATTTTGGCAGGAAAGTCCCTAAAATTTTCGATATCAAGGGTTATCGCATTCTTAAATTTACCCAGGGAGTGTTCGTAGTTGGACCTGACGTCTAGGATCACCACATCTTCGGCATCTTTTAATGCCAGGAATTCTTTCGGTTCAAGGTGTTTGCCGGTTTTTTTCTGTGGATTAATGATACCCGGATCGCGCAAGCCTGAATGCACAATCTCGGACTTATAGCGTACGTGCATTTTTACAAACGAAGGCGTATCGACTTCGTCAATCTTAAAATCGATCGACGCAAACCGCGGATCAGCATGTACCGTATCCATATAGGTTTTACAGGCCTCAACAGTACCCGAAACGGTTCCGTTCAATCCTTCGGCAGCCACAATAATGCGGCCGGCCAAACCCAGGTCCTTACAAAATTTTAAATGATCGGCAGCAAATTGCTCCGCATCGGCTATTGTTGAATAACAATAGTACAGTAGTGTATTATATTTTGCCATAACATCATTGATACTGCTGCAAACAGTGTTAAATGAAGTGCAAAAGTAAGGTTTTTTAATGAAAGGGAAAACCTGCATGCCTGAGCGAAGGTTTAAACCCAATAAAAGACCGCTTACTTAATACCGTAATATACTTTAAGTCCGTTCAGATATTTTTTATTTCCGAGGAAGGACACGACATAGTCGACCCCAAATACCAGTCGTTTAATACCGACATAAAACTCGTAATAATTTGGATTATTTTTTTCGCCAAGGTAATTGGCGCCAACTATTTCTTCCAGCTTCAGCCTGTTAAGCAACGGAACGTTATCAAATACCACACCTGCAAAATTGTGCTGGTAATGCGCTTCCACGAATGCCGCGTTTGTGCTGAAAGTATAAAAAGGTAAAAACAGGAAGCTACCGTCATTTGAAGGGTCAATCGTAGTTCCCTCGTTACCCAAGAAGTGGTTATAATCCATAAAGTACAGGGTTTTTTTATTAAAAAAATCACCTACAGTTACTTTAAACGACGTATAGCCGAATAATCCCAATGGGAAACGATTTTGCAAAATATCCACCGATACGAAATCGTAGTCTACATCTGAACCAAATATACCATGGACGCCTTTACGATAATTAACCGTTACAACGGGATAAGGCGAAGGAACATATACTTTCCCGGTTGGGCGTGTAATGTACTGCTGATCGAAGGTAAATTTTAACGATGTGGTAAAGGTAAGCGCATTATGCTCGGGAAACAATGCTGACCGGTCGTTTGCAGGGGCACTAAGCGGCGCCAGCGGGTTGTTAGAGGTATAATGCCTGTCGACATAACTAAATATGTGATTATATGATACATTATACAGCTGTGTCCGTTTGGCGTAGTTTAAATTGGATCTCCATAAAATACCGTTTGTAAGCTCGCGCTGGTAACCAAATTCGCCGTACTGGGAGCGGTAATATTTTACAAAGTTTTGCTCGCTTAACAGCGTACTTAAAGTGTTAAAATAAAGCGAGCGGGTTTGCAAGCTGTTCAGATCGAGCAGGTCGGTACCAAAGTTTACAAAAAACCGGCCGGCATGCTCCTGGTCGTAAGTATATGAGGTATGCAGATTTGCGCTAAACAAATTATTGGCGAAGCCATACCGCAACGTAGGTGAAATGCTGAACGACCGGTTATCCGGGTAGGTTCGCGAGTATAGCGCATTTAAATAAACACCCCACCCTTCTACAGTATTATAATATACGGTTTGATAAAGCGGCAAAAAGTAAAGTGAATCGCTGCCGGTCCTGTTGGTGACCAGGTAACCGTCCTTTACATAGTGCAGCGGCCTGAACCTGTTATTTATCCGCTGCAATGAATCAAGATATGCCGTATAGCCCTTTAGGTTCTCAATACTATCCTTCGTCTTGAATTTTCTTTCCTCGGGATACGTTAACGGAACCGGTCGTGTTGATTCCCAATAGGCACGGCTTCGAATGTTTGCCTCAGTATCCACGTGCAAAATTTCGCCGGTAAAGTAGCCGTCTTTAAACGGCGTATCAATTTTATAGTTATTGATTATACCCAAATAATACCCATTATATTTAAATCCCTGCGTACTGCCAACATAATTATACTGAAAGGACAAGGGCATCCATGTGGTTTTCCCGACAGGGATGTATTGTTGGCTAACCCTCAGCGAGTCAACGAAATTGAGATTGTTCTCCTTTTTGGTTAACAGCAGATCAACACTGTATATACGCCAGTCGCCTTCGATAATATAAATGGTTCCTGAGAAACCCACGGCCTTCAGATATTTGGGGATCACTTGTATCTTATCTATTATTTCACCATCCTGCACAATGGTGCCTAGTAATTTATAGTTATAATATCTAAATGCGCGGGACGATACGGGTGAAACGAAACCGTGACTGCTAAGGCCCTCAATATAAAACAGATCTTTATAAAAATTAACCTGCAGGTCCGAAGCTTTATTATAGCCGAACGGGGGATTTGAGCCCGCTGTTTTCGACGCGATAAATACTTCTTTCACCTTATCGGGTTGTTCAAAACTATATGTCGACAATGACTCCGACTGGTAGGATATACCCCTGCCACTAGTATCCAGGTTAAGCACTTTTGCTATACCCTTAGCCAGCAATGTTTTAGGCGAGCTCACTATGGTTTTTACTCCTTTAACATATTCAATGCACGAATACGATTTTATCTCGTTCAAATAATATTCGCGCTTATTGATCACCTGGTGCATAATTTCAATAGCCGGGTCAGATGGGTTTTTTTCTTTCGATTTGACTTTTTTCAGTTTAAATTCATCGTCCTCAAGCCGGACATTGTTTATAACATCCTGGTTGACTATGGTAATCTTTTCAACTTTTTCTTTATACCCCACAAAGCGATAAACAACATTGTACGTGCCCGGATTTAACTTAAAAAGGTAATCGCCATTCTCATTGGCGGTAGAGCCATAGGTTGTGTTCCGGATATAAACGGACGCAAAGGGAACCGGGCCATTTTTATGGTCGGTTATGGTGCCTGATAAAACGTGCTGCTGTGCCGAAGCATAAAAGGTGGTTAAAACACCAAAAATAAATAGTACGAGGTTTTTCATGTGATATACTTACTAAATGCAATTAAGGGGCAAATTGTTTCGATTATTGGCTATTTGAACTTTTAGCTTGGCAAACAGGGCTCAAATCAGTGTTAATTCTTAATTTTACAACCTCAAAAAAACACACGAATGTATAATACACTAAAACCCGTTTTACAGCAGGAGCTGGCAGATATTGAAAGTGCCGGCCTATATAAAAGGGAACGAATTATCACCTCGCCGCAAGGCGCTGATATTGAAGTGCAGGGTGGCAAGCATGTAATAAATTTTTGCGCCAATAACTATCTGGGCCTATCGGCACATCCAAAAGTAATTGCAGCCGCTAAAGAAGCGATGGATACACATGGCTACGGGTTATCGTCAGTCCGCTTTATTTGCGGTACGCAGGACATTCACAAAGAACTGGAAAAAAAGATAGCCGATTTTTTGGGTACCGAAGATACCATACTATACGCAGCCGCCTTTGACGCCAACGGTGGTGTTTTTGAACCGCTTTTTAACGAGCAGGACGCCATTATTTCGGACGAGCTGAACCACGCATCCATTATCGACGGGGTGCGCTTATGCAAGGCCCAGCGCCAGCGTTATAAGCATGATGACATGGCCGACCTGGAAGAAAAGTTAAAAGAAACAGCCGGCTGCCGTCATCGTATTATTGTGACCGACGGCGCTTTCAGCATGGATGGCACTATCGCCCAATTAGATAAAATATGTGCGCTGGCAGAAAAATATAATGCGTTGGTTATGATAGACGAAAGTCATTGTTCGGGCTTTATGGGTAAAACCGGGCGCGGCACGCACGAACATCATGGTGCGATGGGTAAGATCGATATTATTACGGGCACATTAGGCAAAGCTTTAGGCGGCGCGTCGGGCGGGTTTACCTCGGGCCGTAAGGAAATTATTGATATGTTAAGGCAGCGGTCACGTCCATACTTGTTCTCGAACACGCTTGCACCTTCAATAACAGGCGCGTCTATCGCGGTATTGGATATGCTAAGCGAAACGACCAGCCTTCGCGACAAGCTGGAAACCAATACCCAATACTTCCGCAAAAAAATGACCGAAGCTGGTTTTGATATTAAACCGGGCGTACACCCCATTGTGCCGGTAATGTTATATGATGCCAAACTGGCCCAGGAATTTGCCGCCAAAATGCTTGATGAAGGCATTTACGTGATCGGTTTTTACTACCCGGTTGTGCCGCAGGGAAAAGCACGTATCAGGGTGCAGATATCTGCTGCGCATGAAACGGCACATTTAGATAAGGCAATTGCGGCATTTACAAAGGTTGGCAAAGCGTTAAAAGTGGTTAAATAGTTACGTATATATTTTTTATATTTGTACGTATAAATATCACGGTTATGGGACAATCGAAATTGACATTAAGCATGGAGCCTGAAATTATTGAGAGGGCTAAGAGCTATGCCGCTGAAAATAACATAAGTGTTTCTAAACTGGTAAAAAATCTTTTAAAAGACGTATTAAAAAAGAACGCCAAAAAAGACCCTATACTTGAGAAATTCAAGGATACTAAAATATCGCCCGAAATTTTGGCGTTAACCGGTATTTTAAAAGGGAAGTATTCCGAAGATTTTGATTATAGAGACGCATATAGGGAACATCTATCAAAGAAGCATGGCATATAAACTATTCGTTGATAGCGACATTTTGTTAGATTTATTTTTGGAAAGAAGCCCTTATTCATCCTACACTCAAAAGCTATTAATACTAGCCGAAGAAAATCAAGTCAAACTTTTCACCTCATCGGTAATAATTAACAACCTATTTTATTTTATAGCACGAGACCGAAACAAAGAAATAGCAAAACAATCTTTAAACTTATTAATTGAAATATGTAAAATATTACCGGTGGATGAGGATGTAGTTAAGTTTGCACTTGATAGTGAATTTAATGATTTTGAAGATGCACTGCAATATTCCACCGCTATAAAATTTAATTGCGACCAAATTTTAACACGCAACTTAAAACATTACAAGAAATCAACTATCCCGGTGCTAACCGCCGAACAATTTTTAAGAACATTATAATGCAAACTGAAATAGACAAATATACAGCCGAGATCAATTCCTTTTCACCAGCTAACGCGGGTGAACTTGAAACATTCCGCATAAAATTTTTAGGCACCAAGGGCATTATAAAAGACCTGTTCGAGCAGTTTAAAACCGTAGGCCCGGAAGAGAAACGAATATTCGGCAAAGTACTTAACCAGTTCAAACAACTGGCCGAAACAAAATATAGCGAACTGAAGGAAAATCTAAATTCCGAAATCGAACATCCGAAATCCGAAATTGACCTCACCTTACCCGGCGAAGGATTCAACGTCGGCTCGCGTCACCCACTTTCGCTTGTGCGGACGGAGATCATCGATATTTTTAAACGCCTCGGCTTCGTGGTTGCCGAAGGGCCTGAAATTGAAGACGACTGGCATAACTTCTCGGCATTAAACTTCCCGGAAGAACACCCGGCCAGGGATATGCAGGATACCTTCTTCATTAAAAAGAACCAAGGTAAAGATGACATTGCGTTACGTACCCATACCTCATCCGTGCAGGTGCGAATGATGGAGAATGGCAAGCCACCGTTCCGCGCAATTATGCCGGGCCGGGTTTATCGTAACGAGGCCATATCCGCGCGCGCGCATTGCTTTTTTCACCAGGTGGAAGGTTTGTATATCGACGAAAATGTATCGTTTGCCGACCTGAAACAAACGCTTTACCACTTTGTGCAGGAGCTTTACGGCGAAGGTACGCAGGTGCGTTTCAGGCCGTCGTATTTTCCCTTTACCGAGCCTTCGGCCGAAATGGATATATCCTGCACCATTTGCAAGGGGGCGGGCTGTAACATGTGCAAATATACTGGCTGGGTTGAGATATTGGGCTGCGGCATGGTTGACCCGAATGTTTTAGAAAATTGCGGCATCGACAGTAAAAAATTTACCGGCTTCGCATTCGGTATGGGTATAGAAAGAATTGCCAACTTAAAATATGTTATACGAGATCTGCGTTTATTCTCTGAAAACGATGTCCGTTTTTTAAAGCAATTTCAATCCGAGATCGTATGAGGCCACTGCTATTCATCACCACACTACTCTGCCTGCTGTCATGCGGCAAAAACGGTGATGTTGTACCCTATGTGCCCGTAAACTTCCAGGCCGCATTGACCGACCCACGCATGAGCGCACTTAATGTGCCTGGCGGCGCCGTATTGGTTAACGGCTATGGTGTTGCCGGTTTAATTCTGTACCGCGAGGCTGACGGCACTTATGCCGCTTACGACCGCTGCAGCAGCTATTTGCCGCAAAATCATTGCGCCGTAACGCTCGATGCCGGAAACTTTACAGTCACCGACCCATGCAGTGGGGCCAAGTTTTCGTTGATTGACGGTACGCCTGTAAAAGCGCCTGCCACAAGGTCGCTCAGGTCATATAGTATTAATGTGAGTAATTTTGAGATATTTGTATCTAATTGATACATGGAAGCTGACAAAATTAAAGAAAGCATTAAGCGTGCCGCGCAGGACCTGTTCCGAAAATTCGGTTACCATAAAACCAGCGTTAACGAAATTGCCAAACGTGCCAAGATAGCCAAAGCCACCATTTATAAGTATTTTGACAGCAAGGAGGACGTTTTACACTCCCTGCTGATGGACTATATAAAGGCAAGCGTCGACGACCTGATCAATTCCAATACTGCTGAAGAAGACGAAGAAGCCCACCTGAATACCCTCATTATGAAAACCTGCCGGCTGAGCTACACAGTGTGCAACGAGTTTATCGGCTGGGATTTTATCCGAGAATCGGCCAACTCACAGGCTTTTTTAAAAAACCTTTCAAACGAGCTGGAAGAAATGCTGGTAAGCGCATTCTCGCAGCTAAGCGGCCTCCGCAAGCACGAAACCTATTTGCAAAGGCTGCGTTTTTTGATCAAATGCAGCAAAAGCATCGTATTTAGCTTTGCCTTTACCTCGGTAAGTGATTCGGATGTGCGGAAGAATTTTGTTTCCTTTCAGAAAGAGATACTCCCCTACTTGGTTAAAGCGGCAATAACGGTTTAGCCTCACCTAAATCCTCTCCAAAGGAGAGGACTTTAAAAGAATTTCGGATTTCGATTTCGGATTTATAAGACACAATGGCGTCTTTGCGAGGTACGAAGCAATCTCTAAACTATACAGATCAGGGAGTTGATGCATGTGGAGAGAACAAATTTCTTTCAAACATTTGCAAAATCAAATTATTCTCATTTACTTTGAAAAACAAAGCACTTTTACGTGAAAGAAAAAGAAATCCGTGATGAGCTGGCCTCCATACGCAGCCTGATGGAACGCTCCTCAAAATTTATATCCCTCAGCGGGCTATCGGGAATATTGGCGGGCATATATGCGCTGATCGGGGCGGCTGCGGCCTATGTAGTTATTCAAAATAACCCTATGTCTGGCCGCATTCCGTTATTCGAACTGATATCAAATTTTGTTAATGTTATATTGATTTTATTTGCTATCGCGTTTATAGTATTGATAGCCTCGATATTAACCGCGCTGGTATTGTCAAGCCGCATAGCAAAGAAAAAAGGCCAACCTATCTGGGGTAAAACAAGTAAGGTCCTTTTGTTTAATACATCAATTCCGCTGGTTACAGGCGGTATATTCATCATCATTTTACTGTACCAGGGTTATGATGCCTTTATCATACCAGCCATGCTGTTGTTTTACGGCCTGTCGCTGGTCAGCGCCAGTAATTTCACTTTTTCTGATGTTAAATATTTAGGCTTGTTTGAGATCTTATTAGGGCTGGCGGCCGCTTGTGTACCCGGATTGGGATTGCTATTTTGGGCGCTTGGTTTTGGTGTATTGCATATTATTTACGGCAGTATCATGTACTTTAAATACGATAAGTGAAAGTTCCGTTTGAAAAACTAGATAAGGCTTTTGAGAACCGTCTGCGGTTGCAAGTGATGAGTGTGCTGATGGTTAACGACCGGTACGATTTTAATTCGCTAAAGGAATTGCTGGATACTACCGACGGTAACCTGGCATCGCACTTAAAAGCGCTTGAAAAAGAAGAATATATTGTGGTGCACAAATCATTCATCGGGCGAAAGCCCAACACCAATTACGAGGCTACCGAAAAAGGGAAGACTGCCTTTAAACACCATTTGGATGCTTTGGAGCAACTAATAAAACAACAGAAAACAAACTAAATTTTTTTATTCATCAACTTTGAAATACAAAGTACTTTTTAAAATTAAAATCATCATTATGCACAGCAGCAATTACTGGATCGGCCATTTCATGACGAATGCCCTTCAAAAAAGAGTTAACTGGGACAAGGCGCCCAACATCACTGACGATGAAATTTCTACCATTTTGCCTTCGCTGCAAGCCTGGCAGTTGGGCGAAACATCAGATGGAAAACATCTTATCGCAGCTTCGGAAAGATATGCCGGTAAAATCTCGGACCCTAAATACGTTGATGCTGTTAAGCTGTTCATTAAAGAAGAACAAAAGCACGGGAACAATTTAGGCTGCTATCTCGACAGCATCGGAAAGCCAAGGATCAAACAAAACTGGGGAGATACCTTATTTAGAAAAGTGCGCTATTTTAACACCAGCATGGAACTGTGGACCCTCGCGGTTATAATTGTTGAAAGTACCGCGCAAATATTTTACCAGGCATTAAAAGATGCTACAGGTTGCGCACTATTGAAAGATATATGCACGGATATCCTGATTGACGAAGCCTACCATATCACCTTTCAAACCGAAAGGCTTGCCATAATATTTTCGGGCAAATCCAGTTTTTCAAAAGCCTGGCGAAGAATATTTTATAGATACTTTTTTTACGGGGTGTCGGCATTGGTATGGTTCGCGCATGGTAAACTTTTTAAAGCAGGTGGTAATACCTTTAAAGTTTACACCAGAAAAATGGAGTTGAAGTATACCAAAACCCTCAAAATGATCACGAATGCCGAGAATTATGTACCTGATAAAATCAGATTTGAATTATAAGCGACGACACCTATCAATATATTAAACATTTGTTAACGATATTTTCACAATACCAATTTGGTTTTTGGTATATTAATTACTTTATTTGTAATAATAAATGCATTTATCATGAGTCGGGAGCTAATTGAGTTTTCTGAGCTGATAGATGAGCAGTTTGATCTGGAGGAACTGGAGGCAAGTGATTTTTGGCAATCTGTTTTAAACATGTTCATCTGAACAGCTATTTTTTAATAAACCATCCGTGTTTGTTATCACAAGCAATCGGCGACTCTTTGCCTTTGAACACAGTGGAGGTCTGTGAGGACACAGACCTCGGGGTTATTACAACATCCTAAACATTCCAACTTTACAACCTTTCAACATTACAACATCTCCACAAATACGGTTAACTTTGCAGGCTGATGAATCAAATTGCGAAGAAAAGATTTTTTGAAAACGTTGCCATTATAGATATTGCCGAAGAGGGAAAAGGCGTAGGCAAAGCCGATGATTTTGTACTGTTTGTAGATAAGGCCGTTCCCGGCGATATTGCCGATGTGCATGTTTACCGGAGTAAAAAGAATTTCGGTGAAGGCAAAATTGTCGAGCTGAAACAACCGTCGGAATATCGCACCGAGCCGTTTTGCCAGCATTTCGGCACCTGCGGCGGGTGTAAATGGCAGCACATGACCTATGCGGCACAACTAAAGTTCAAACAAAAATCGGTGGCCGACGCTTTAACCCGTCTCGCTAAAATTGATGTTGCCGGCATGCTGCCAATAGTGCCCTCTCCTGCCGATAAATACTATCGCAACAAGCTGGAATACACTTTTTCAAATAAGCGCTGGTTGTACGACGGCGAGAACCGCGATAACGAAGAATTGAATATGAACGCGCTGGGTTTCCATATTCCCGGCAGGTTTGATAAGATACTGGATGTGCAGCATTGCTGGCTGCAACCGGAGCCGTCAAATTCCCTGCGAAATACCATACGCGAGTTTGTGATCGAAAAGGGTTACAGCTTTTACGACCTTAAAGCACATACCGGGGCGCTGCGCAACCTGGTTGTGCGTACTTCATCAACCGGCGAGGTTATGGTCATCGTGGTTTTTGCTTATGCCGATGAAGAAGAGGTAGATAAGCTGATGAGTTTTATAAACGCTAGGTTTCCCGAAATAACCTCGCTGCTTTATATCGTCAACCAAAAAAAGAACGACACGATATTTGACCAGGACGTGCTGGTTTATAAAGGCGCGGAATACATCCACGAAGAAATGCACGGCATCCGTTTCCGCATCGGGCCGAAATCATTTTATCAAACCAATTCGATACAGGCTTTGAAGTTGTACGAAATAGCCCGCGATTTCGCTGATTTTAAGGGTGATGAACTGGTTTACGATCTGTATACCGGCGCCGGCACCATTGCCAATTTTATTGCCGGCCATGTGCGTGAGGTTGTGGGCATTGAATATGTGCCCACGGCCATTGAGGATGCAAGGGTCAATTCGGCCATTAATAATATCGCCAATACAAAATTTTATGCAGGCGATATGAAAGATGTTTTAGGCCCCGGGTTTGTGGCAGAACATGGCAAGCCCGATGTGATCATCACCGACCCGCCGCGGGCAGGCATGCACCCGGATGTGGTTGCGCGGTTGATGGAAATTGAAGCCGCAAAAATTGTGTACGTAAGTTGCAATGCAGCCACACAGGCCCGCGACCTGCTGGTGCTGAAAGAGAAATATGATACCGTTAAAATTCAGCCGGTTGATATGTTTCCGCATACGCAGCATGTTGAGAATGTGATGTTGCTTTGTTTGAGAGATTAGAGGTTGGAGATTAGAGATTAGTTAATTGAACTTAAATAAGGAATCCATGAATCCTAAAAATCATGGTTCAGACAAAATTATGGAACCGGAAGAACTGTTAAACGAAGATAAAAATAGCGAAACGCCGAAACAGGATAGCCCGCTGGTTAGCCTGGAATCGGACCTGAAGCTTTTTAATGAATCGATCCGCGAGGTCGCGGTTGAAATTATGGTTGAAGGGCTTTCAAGCTATCCGATCTTTATTGCACACCAGCATGAATTAAAATTGGGTGAGCTGATACTCGACCGCCACGACCTGCATACCGAATGGAGCATCCATGCCTCAACGCTGGAGGAGTTTGTTGAAAAGGGCGTGATTAAGGAAATACTAAAAGACCGCTTTATCCAATCTTATAAAAATCCGCATGATTTTATGTGCGTATTTGTGGTTGTGCCGGAAGGGGCCAATTTTGTTTACTACCCGTATTTGAAAGGGTAATTGTTTGAATGTTGTAAAGTTGAAATGTTGTAAAGTTGCTATCTTTACGATAACTTAATTGCAAAGTCAATTAACATTCAAACGTTTCAACTTTACAACATTTCAACAAAATAATGCCTGACAAACATCTCCATATATTAAACCAACAGCAAATCAGCCAAAAGATCGACCGTATTGCCTATCAAATATTAGAGGATAATTTTGATGAGGAAGAGGTAATTATTGCCGGTATTTTACCCAGCGGCGACAAGATCGCCAAAAGAATAAAAGCCGTGCTGGATGAAATAGCGCCATTTAAAAGCCGGCTGATAGGCATCGAAATTGAAAAACAAAGCAGTAGTTTAAAAGCCCGGATTGATTTTGATTTGCAGGACTGCAGCAATAAGGTGGTTATTTTAGTTGACGATGTGTTGAATAGCGGCAAAACACTTGCCTATGGTTTCGGCGTGTTCAGGGATGTGCCCTTAAAAAAACTGCGTACCGCAGTACTGGTTGACCGCAACCATAAAAGGTTCCCGATGACAACAGATTATGCCGGGATAGCGCTTTCTACCGTTTTAAAAGAGCATGTGGAAGTGGTTTTAGGCGAGCCCGGCGAAGAAGATGCGGTTTATTTGAGGTAGAGATATCTTACCAACATTCCATTGCGAGCGATAGCGCTGCAATCGAATACCATACAGAGCAGAAATACGAAGTTCGCGATTGCTTCGTTCCCGAAATAAATTCGGGACAAGCTGTTCTTCCTCGCAATTACAAACGTATTAATGCCTTAATATCCGCTCCAATTTCTCAGCTGTTAAACTTAACCCCTCGGTTATAACAGCCGCACGGTTATAGAATTTATCCCGCTCTTCTAGTTTCCCGGCTATAAAGGCAACCAGGTCGTCGCCCTGGTGTTCGCGTAATACAGGGCGCTTAGCTTTTTCATTCTGCAGCCGGGTGGCCAATGTTTTTGGCGGTAGTTTTAAATAAACTGTTTTGCCACGCGCATTCATCCATTCCATATTATCAAAAAAACAAGGCAGCCCGCCGCCGGTTGAAACCACCGCATTCGCGGGATAAGGCGTCTGCTTTAGTACCTCCGACTCCAGTTTTCGGAAAGCATCCTCGCCAAATTGAGTAAAGTATTCAGCTATAGTCATGCCCGCCTGAGCTTCCAGGATATGGTCGAGGTCCATAAATTCGTACCCCAGCCGGTGTGCCAGCTTGCGGCCCATAGTGGTTTTTCCCGAGCCCATAAATCCGATCAAAAAAATTATTCCCAGCCCCTCGGTACCGGATATTTTACTTTCACTCATTATTAAATTTCTACAAATCAGCCATGAACTATGAACCATCAACTATGAACTCCTCAATACAACTTCACTCTCGGGTCCACCCAAACATAAATAATATCCACCAGTATATTGATCACCACAAAAATAAAGGCGATAAACAGGATTGAGCCCATCACTACTGGAAAATCCGACATTTCGAGCGCATCCACCGTGGTTTTGCCCAAGCCGTTATAGCCGAATACATACTCCACAAAGAACGAGCCCGCCAGCAGCGATGCAAACCAGTTGGCAATGGCGGTGATCACCGGGTTCAGGGCATTCTTTAACGCATGGCGGTAAAGTATGGCCCGGTTACCCAAACCCTTTGCCCTTGCGGTACGGATATAGTCTTGTCCCAAAACATCCAGCATGGCATTCCGCGTAAGCTGAACAATAATAGCGAGGGGCCGCAATGCAAGGGTTACCATCGGTAATATCAAATTCCGCCAGGTGATCACCTCGCCTTTAAATGGGTCGTAGCTATACAAACTTCCCGACATATTTAAACCGGTGTACCTGCTCAACTCAAAACCAAATATCCAGGCTATAATAATACCTGCAAAAAATGAAGGCGCTGATACGCCGAGGGTTGAAAAGCCAATAAATAACTTATCACGCCAGGTATTTTGGTGCACCGCGCATTGGATCCCCAAAAACACACCTATGAAAATAGCGAATATCATGGCCGTCGTCGCCAGCACAAGCGTATTTGGTATCACTTCCAGTAGCAATTTGGCTACCTCCTTATGCGTTTGATACGAGCGCCGCAGGTACGGCCATTTTAGCGCCACTACGTTATTCCCGGTAACGGGAAATAGTTTAACATAATGGTACCGCCGCTGTTCGGCTGTAGTATTGGTATGGATGCCTATAGGCGACAGGTCGTTTATATAATAGGCAAACTGCACAGGTACAGGCTTATCCAAACCAAACTCTTTCCTGATGGCCTGTAACGATTGCACGTCGGCGCGCTGGCCCTGTGTCATCCGCGCCGGGTCGACCGGTAATATATTGAACAGAAAAAAAACCACTACTACTATGCCCAGCATTACTGCTAAACCATATACCAGTTTGCGAATGAGGTAGCCGGCCATTATTATTGCTGAAAATATTGTTTTACCAGTTCATCATACTTCGGGATGGAATGATAATGCCATTTATTGATCACCGTTCCGTTTTTGATCAGCAATATACCCGGGTTGGCCCTTACCATTGTTTTCAGCGGCACGCCGTCGGCATAAAATATATCGCTTACCAGGTGATGTTGCTTGCTGAAAGCCTCGGCATCTCTTGCCGGGCTCGAGGTGAGCAGTATGGTACGTATATTAAAATTTTGCTGGAGGTTGATCGCCGTTGCATTGAGGCGGTTCATCGCGTCTTCATCCGTTTTGCTAAGGTCGTAAGCTACAATAACCATGATATAATATGGATTGGATAGCAGATCTTTCGTATAGTCATTTTTCTGCGCGTCCTGTATACTCAGGTCGCGAATTTTGGGTGTGAAGCCCTGCTTAACCAAACGGCTTTCCGGGTTCCCGATTACTTCCCAATTATTATCTTTCCAGATGTTGCTTTTGAGGTATTCGGTATTAGTCATCACCTTTGTTGCGCCGGTTTTTTTGTTTTTGAGATGATAGGTCAGCTCAAATTCATCCGGCTGTGCACCAGGCGGGGTTTTCATTTCATCCAGAATATTAGCGCCCACCTTATAAGGCAAAAAATCGATCACTGGCGAAAAGTTGTAGGTATAGATTCCGAACCCCAATGAAACGATCGCAGCGATAAGCAGCAGCCTGTCGCCGGTTTTGGCGGTGTAGAGCGACCGGATGTTTTTTCGGTTAAAAAACAGCACCAATATCAGCAGCAGCAAAACCAGGTCCTTGCTGAATGACTGCCAGGGCGTAAGTGGTATGGCATCACCAAAACAGCCGCAAGTTTGTACCACTTTAAAATAAGCCGAATAAAATGTCAGGAAGGCAAAGAAAATAATAAGAAGCAATAAACCCCAGGCTACCGACACCGCGCGAACACCGATCAGCAGGGCAAAGCCCAGTATCATTTCGAGCGCGCATAACACGATGGCAATGCTCAATGCGAAGCCATTCAAAAAGGTGATATGAAAGACTTCGAAATACTCCTCCAACTTATACGAAAACCCCAGCGGGTCGTTGGCTTTGATAAGGCCTGAAAAAATAAAAAGCAGCCCCACCAGGATACGGGGCACCCATATCCACCATGCAGTTGGTTTATTGTTCGATTTCTTTTTCATTTATTGAAGAAAGGTTGTAATGTTGTAAGGTTGGAACGTTGTAAGGTTGGCATCTGGTAAAATAACGTTTCAACATTATAACCTTCCAACATTACCCAACAAACCGTGGCTAAAGATACATTTTTTCAGAAAAAGGAGACCCTAAATGCCTGCGGCAGGCTGATTGATTTGAGCAGTCCCAAAGTAATGGGTATCATCAACCTTACGCCCGATTCCTTTTATGCCGGCAGCAGGGCGCAGGGAATTGATGCGGCGGTGAAGCAGGCCGAAAAAATGATCAACGAAGGGGCAACATTTCTTGACCTGGGCGCTTATTCGTCCCGGCCGGGTGCTGACGATATATCCGTGCAGGAAGAAACGGACCGGCTGCTTCCGGTTGTGGAAGCTGTTATTAAACATTTCCCGAACGCGGTGTTGTCTGTAGATACTTTTCGTTCGCAGGTTGCGGAAGTGGCTATTAACGCTGGCGCGCGTATCATAAATGATATTTCAGGGGGTCAATTAGACGCAGACATGTTTCTCACCGTAGCCCGGCTACAGGTACCCTATATTTTGATGCACATGAAAGGCACTCCCAAAACTATGGTGCACCAGGCTGATTATACTGACGTGTTCGCAGAGGTGTACGACTATTTTTCTGAAAAATATTACCAACTGAAACAGCTTGGTGTGCACGATGTGATCATCGACCCCGGTTTTGGCTTTGCCAAAAAGCCGGAACACAGCTATGTCCTGATGAGCCGCCTGCAAGAGTTTAATATGCTGGGTCTGCCGATACTCGTAGGTATATCTCGCAAAAAAATGATCTACGGGCAGTTGGGTGTTTCTGCCGATGATGCGCTTAATGGCACTACTGTTTTAAATACGATCGCTTTAACAAAGGGGGCGAATATATTGCGGGTTCATGACGTAAAGGAAGCGGTAGAAGCGGTGAAGATTTGGGAGATATGTAAATAAGATAGAGAGATCGCTTCAACCTACAAATTCCATCATCTTCAAAATACTATCCACATACTCGCGGTCGTTGGCCAGGCGGGGTACTTTGTGCTGGCCGCCGAGTTTGCCTTTTTCCTTCATCCAATTGAAAAAAGTATCCTTTGGTGCGCGGCGAACAAGCGGACGGCGGAGGGCCATGTCCTTAAACCGCTTGGCATCATAGTCGGAGTTGATCTGGCGCAGTGTTTCGTCCAACAGGTCTACGAAGCGCTCAAATTCAGCGGGCTTTTTTTCAAACTCGATGATCCACTCGTGAGCGCCACTTTCTTTTTCATTAAAATAAATTGGCGCCGCGGTATAATCGCGAATGATGGCGCCGGTTTGGCGGCATGCTTCGTCGAGCGCACGTTCTGCATTGTCGATTATCAACTCTTCGCCAAAAGCATTAATAAAATGTTTTGTACGGCCCGTTACCTGTATACGGAAAGGCGAAAGCGACGTAAACCGGACGGTATCGCCGATCATATAACGCCAAAGGCCGGCATTGGTGCTGATGATCAGGGCATAGTTTTTATCCAGTTCAACTTCGTCGAGGGTTAACGTTTCCGGGTTTTCGTCGTGCAGGTTTTCTAAAGGCAGAAACTCGTAAAATATGCCATAATCCAGCATCAGCAACATTTCGCCGGGTTCGCGGGTATCCTGTATCCCAAAAAAACCCTCGGAGGCATTGTAATTTTCGAGGTAATACATATCATCTTTGGGGATGAGTTTTTTAAACTGCTCCCGGTAAGGGGTAAAATTCACCGCGCCGTGAAAATAGAGCTCAAGGTTTGGCCATACCTCGAGCAGGTTGCTTTTACCGGTGATCTCCAATATACGTTTGAACAGTAGTATATTCCAGGTAGGAACTCCACTAAGACTCGTAACATTGACATCCTTGGTTGCATAAGCCATTTTTTCTATCTTCTCCTCGAAGTTTTCCAATAATGCGATGTCGAGGTGTGGTGTACGATGAAATTCGGCCCAAAGCGGCAGATTCTTCATCAGCACGGCAGATAAATCACCAAACGAAGTATCCCCGCTTAGCTGGCTCACCTGGTGGCTGCCGCCGAGGGTTAATATTTTCCCGGTGAACATCCGGGCGTTGGGGTTATTATTAAAATAGATGGTCAGCAGGTCCTTACCCCCTTTAAAATGGCATTCCTCTAATGATTCTTCGCTAACCGGGATAAATTTACTCCTGTCGCTCGTGGTGCCTGATGATTTGGCGAACCACCTGATCTCGGAGGGCCAGAGCACGTTCCGCTCGCCTTTGAGCATGCGCTCGATGTAGGGCTTTAGCGTGTCATAATTCTGGATGGGTACACGCTCTTTAAACTGGGTGAGATTTTCGATGCTTTTATAACCAAAGCTTCTGCCCCACTCCGTATTCTCGGCGCCGGTTACCAATTGCTCAAACCATTCCTCCTGCACCTCATTTGGGTATTTCATAAAAAGCTCTATCTGGTGGATACGCTTTTTCATGAACCAGGTAAAAACAGAGTTAAATATGGTCATAGGCAACTAGTTTAAACCCCTGCCTTTGCAGCCGGGAATGTTTTTCTTTTTAGTACGAAGTTAGCGCCGAGGTAAACCTTGCGCACCATCTCGTTTGCCGCCAGCACTTCGGGCACGCCCGATTCCAATATCTTACCTTCAAAAAGCAGGTATGCCCTGTCGGTGATAGAAAGGGTTTCCTGCACGTTGTGGTCAGTTATCAATATACCGATATTACGATGTTTCAATTTAGCCACCATCGCCTGTATCTCTTCAACCGCGATCGGGTCGACGCCGGCGAAAGGTTCATCAAGCAATATAAAATTAGGCTCGGCTGCCAGGGCCCGGGCTATTTCGGTACGCCTACGTTCGCCGCCTGATAGCAGGTCGCCGCGGTTACGGCGCACTTTGTGCAGACTGAACTCGTCAATCAGTTGCTCCAGTTTTTCCTGCTGCCTTTCTTTGGTCATCTTACCCATTTCGAGCACTGCCTTTATATTATCTTCGACAGATAGCTTGCGAAATACCGATGCCTCCTGCGCAAGGTAGCCAATGCCCTTTTGCGCCCTGCGGTACATCGGGTCGCCGGTTATATTCTCATCATCCAAAAATATCTCGCCCTCATTCGGTTTTATCAGGCCAACTATCATGTAAAACGAAGTGGTTTTGCCGGCGCCGTTAGGGCCAAGCAAACCTACGATCTCGCCTTGCGATACGTTAAACGATACATCATTTACAACTGTGCGCTGTTTATATTTTTTTAATAAGTTATCTGCTCTTAGAATCATTTTTTATGTGCGAATTAAGGTTTACGATTTACGATTTGTTTACGATTGTATAATCGTAAATCTGAAATCTTAACTCGTAAATCGAATTCCTTTAATATTCAATTGTATTGTTCTCCGCTCCTGCCAGATATTTTCTTCAATGGTATAACAAATATCAAAGGGAACATCTTTTTTTATTTTTGACAAGTATTCTCCATGATTAAATGCAATGCAGCTAAAGCCCGGCGAGCCGTGCTGGATGACCACCATCCTGAGATGATTCTCGCCAACCAAACCGGCATTGCCGCTAACATACACATTTTTCGTCAGGAAAACCGGCGCCATGTTTTCGGGGCCAAAGGGTGCAAACTGGTTCAATATCCTGAAAAACTTAGGTTCTATCTGGCTTAAACGTAATTCGGCGTCAATCAGTATCTGCTGAACCAATTGCTCGGGTTTTATCGTCGAACTCACCACCTCTTCAAACCTGTTTGAAAAAGCTTCTACATTTTCCGGATGCATAGTAAGGCCGGCTGCGTACTTATGCCCGCCGAATTGTATCAGCAGATCGCTGCATTCACAAAGCGCTTCGTACAGATCATATCCCAAAACCGACCGCGCCGAACCGGCCACATGGCCGTTGGACCGGGTAAGCACAATCGTAGGGCGGTAATATTTTTCGGTTAACCGCGATGCCACAATACCGATAACTCCTTTGTGCCAGTTTTCATTAAATACGACGGTCGATTTTCTCGAGATCAGCCCTTCATCGTTATCGATCATGCCTAAAGCCTCGTCAGTTATTTGCATGTCGTGGCCCCTTCGTTCGGTATTTTTTACGTTGATGAGCAGGCCTTTTTGTTTGGCGGTATTCTCGTCACAAGCGCTCAATAATTCAACTGCATGTTTAGCATCATCTATGCGACCGGCGGCATTAATACGGGGGCCCAACAGGAATACCACATCCGATATCGTGTAGTTGGACGTTTTGCCGGCTACTTCCATCAGCATTTTTACGCCGATACACGGATCGGTGTTTATTTTATTCAACCCCAGGTGTGCCAATACACGATTTTCGCCGGTGATGTGTACGATATCGCAGGCAATGCTTATAGCCACCAGGTCGAGATACCGGCTTACTTTTTCAAACGGGATATCATTTTTTTCGGCATAAGCCTGTATCAGCTTAAAGCCTATACCGCATCCCGATAATTCTTTAAACGGATATCCGCAATCTTCGCGTTTCGGGTCCAGCACGGCAATGGCGGCAGGTAATTCAGCGCCGGGCAGGTGATGATCGCAAATAATAAAATCAATGCCCTTAGTGTTGGCGTAGGCGATCTTGTCAACCGATTTGATGCCGCAATCCAGCGCGATAATTAAGGTAAAACCATTCGACGCTGCATAGTCAATACTTTGCGTCGAAATACCGTAACCTTCGTTATACCGGTCGGGAATATAATATTCAATCTTATCGGCCGGGTGGTGATCTTTAAAAAATCCGTAAACAACCGAAACGGCGGTAGTGCCATCCACATCATAGTCGCCGTACACCAAAATCTTTTCATCGGATGCGATAGCGTTCCCGATCCTTAAAATAGCTTCCTCCATACCGGCCATCAGGAAAGGGTCGTGCAGGTGACGCTCATCGGGCCTGAAAAAGTAGCGTGCTTCATCGTAAGTACGGATGCCCCTTTGTACCAGCAGCTTACTTAAAACAGCATCCATATTCAACGCGGCAGCCAGGTTGTTTACTTCGTCTTCATCAGCGCTACCCCTAACTGCCCAGCGTTTATTCATATCTTTGTCGCTTAAAAAAGTAAATATAAATGAAAATTTTTGCTTTAAACGAGGGCTCTTATTCGGTAGATGCTTCCAAAAAATTTATTCCGTTTAACCCGGAAACAGATAACGCAAAAGACAGGCCGGCATCATTATTTATTCATGTCAATCCCTTCCTGGTGCAAACAAATACCGACCTGATACTGCTGGATACCGGGCTTGGCTACAAAGATACATGTGACGAACTATGGCTGCATCAGCATATCCACAACGCGGGCTTTAGTCCCGACGAAGTAAGTTTAGTTTTGATGTCTCATCTGCATTATGATCATTCTGGCGGGCTGGTGGTTGAACAGAATGGCAAACTTGTTCCCAGTTTCCCGGCAGCCCGGCACGTAATACAGGTTAAAGAATGGGAGACCGGGCTAGCCGGGAAATCATCATCCTATCATAAGGGAATTTTTGAAGCATTAGCCGGATCAGCGAATATCAATTTAGTAGAAGGCAGCGGCGAGTTACAGCCCGGCATTAAATACGAACTATCAGGCGCCCATTCACCCTATCACCAGGTTTTCCTTATAGAAAGCGAAGGGCAGAAATGTTTTTTTGGCGGCGACGAGTTGCCAGAGCCGGAGCAACTGATACGGAAATTTATAGCAAAATACGACTTTGACGGCCGAAAGGCGATGCAGCTACGCGAAGAATACGGTAAAAAAGCTGCGGAGGAAGGCTGGACGTGTTTATTCTATCACTCCAAATCCATTACCGTCGGTAAGGTTACTTACCAGGATAATCATTTTACGGTTGCAGCAACCTGAACAGGCTCGGCAACTTTAAACAATTCAATGATCTTATCGACGTTCAGTGGTTTCGAGATAAAATTCTGTACAAGCTGGTAAGAGCGGGCTTTATTGATATCGTTACTAAAAACTGAAGATGAGATAATGAATATCCGGCTTTGGCCCAATGGATCGATGTTCAATCTTTTGTATTCGTCCAAAAACTCCCAGCCGTTCATGATAGGCATATTGATGTCGAGCAGGATATAATCAGGAAGTTTATCAGGGTCATTTTTTTGGATATCAGCTAACAGCTCGATCGCAAGTTTACCGTTAAGACAGGCTGTAATTTCAGTGTTTAATAAAGCTTTCTTTATTAATTTGACAGAAATGAAATTATTTATTTCATCGTCGTCGATAAGTAATACACTAACTGGCCTGCTATTATAATCCATGTTTTTATTAATCAGTTTCTCTGTATACGCAAAGCGATTCAAAAGGTTAGGCTTTTTTTAACGTTTTTTTAAAGATATTATTCTTAAATGATACAATTTAGCGTAAATTATCTCTTTATAAAAATCTTATCTCTAAAAGCAATGGCAATCCAGTCACAATTTACCCCTCATAACACCATAAATTGGGTTAATATAAATAAAAGTAATATTTTAGACTGATCATTCCTATAGCTTTATGAAAATATTTTTTACTGCCATATTCTTTTTTATCAGCTTTACCACTCTAACAAAAGCTCAAAAATCCACAGAAATAGAAACAAAGACGCGCGGCTTTACAAAATATGCGGGCTACTTTAATTTCTATTGGGATGAAAAAACCGGGCATATTTTACTGGAGGTCGACAAGTTTGATACCGAATTTTTGTATGTTAACTCATTACCGGCCGGCGTTGGTTCAAACGACCTTGGTTTAGACCGCGGGCAAATCGGTAACAGCCGCATCGTAAAGTTCATTAAAAGCGGCCCTAAAATTTTATTGGTACAACCCAACTATGCCTACCGTGCAATAAGCAATAATGCCGACGAACGAAAATCGGTTGAAGAAGCTTTTGCACAATCTGTTATTTGGGGATTTAAGCAAGAAGCAGACGAAGATGGCCGGGTTTTGATTGACCTTACCCCTTTCCTGCTCCGCGACAGTCACGCTATAGCGGATAAACTGGCCGCAAACCAGCAGGGAAGTTTCAACCTGGATGAAGCGCGCTCGGCAGTTTATTTACCAAATACCAGAGGGTTTCCTGAAAATTCCGAATTCGAAGCCACTATAACATTAGCCGGGAAGGGAAAAGGGAACGAACTTGCGTCGGTAACACCCGACCCGAATTCGGTTACCGTAAGGATGCATCAGTCGTTCATTAAGCTGCCCGACAATAACTATAAGATTCGCAAGTTTGACCCGCGATCGGGGTTTTATGAAAATAGTTATATGGACTTCGCTACGCCCATTGACCAACCCATTGTAAAACGCCAGCTTGTAAGGCACCGGCTCGAAAAAAAGGATCCGGCTGCAGCTATGAGCGAACCGGTTAAACCGATCATTTATTACGTTGACCGTGGCGCGCCGGAGCCCGTGAGAACCGCCCTGATCGAAGGCGCTTCATGGTGGAACCAGGCGTTTGAGGCTGCCGGTTATAAAAATGCATTCCAGGTAAAATTATTGCCCGAAGATGCAGACCCTATGGACATCCGGTATAATATTATTCAATGGGTACACCGGTCTACACGCGGCTGGTCGTACGGCGAATCGATCGTCGACCCGCGAACCGGAGAGATCATTAAAGGACAAGTTTCATTAGGCTCGCTACGCGACAGGCAGGATTTTTTGATCGCTGAAGGTTTACTCCAACCATACGAGGATGGTAAACCGACGACCGACGCCATGCTGAAACTGGCTATTGCGCGGCTGCACCAGCTTGCCGCCCACGAGGTTGGCCATACATTAGGTTTGCAGCATAACTTTACATCCAGCGTTAATAACCGGGCGTCGGTTATGGATTATCCGCCGCCGTTGTACACCTTAAATAACGATGGTACCATTGATATTTCAAAGGCTTATACCACCGAAATTGGCGGCTGGGATAAACGGGCCATTTTATATGGCTACCAGAACTTTCCCGCCGGCACTAACGAAGATGAGGCGCTTAAAGGAATCATGAAAGAAACTTTAAAGGAGGGCTATTTATTTATTACCGACGCAGATTCCAGGCCGGCCGGAAGCGCCCACCCGCTCGCCCACTTATGGGACAATGGGACCAACGCTGCTGATGAGTTGAACAGGCTGATGGCGATCCGCAAACATTTGCTGGATAATTTCTCGGAAAAAGCCGTACGCCAAGACGCCCCGATGGCAACCATTGAAGAAGTTTTGGTACCTATTTATCTTTTGCACCGTTACCAGGTTGAGGCCGCTTCAAAAATGCTGGGCGGCATTTATTATACTTACGCGGTTAAAAATGACGGGCAAATCACCACCAAATTTATACCGCCGGTTGAACAATGGAAAGCGTTTAATGCACTAATGTCGACTATCGCGCCTGACGCACTGGCATTGCCCGAAAAATTAATTGAAAAAATACCACCCCGCCCCGACAGTTATCCGCGAACCCGCGAACTGTTTAAAGCGCGCACCGGCCTTACGTTTGACCCGATGGCAGCCGCCGAATCATCGGCAGCAACAACGCTGGCCTTTATGCTGCAGCCCGAAAGAGCGGCAAGGTTGGTTGAATACCAGGCCAGGGATAACAGCCAGCCGGGGCTCATTTCCGTATTGGACAAACTAATAGCCCAAACCTGGAAAGCGACACAGCAAACTGGTTACAACGGCGAGTTGCAGCGTTTGGTAAATAATTTAACTTTGAAACAGCTGCTAACGCTGGCGGCCAACGGCACTGCGCCCGAAAGCGTGCGCGGTATTGCCCTTCTCGAAATTGACGGGTTAAAAAAATGGATGCTTGGGGCTGTCAATAAATCGTCCGGGAATCAAAAGGCGAATTTATTATTCGGATTATCGCAAATCGACCAGTTTGAGAAAAATCCGTCACTTTTTAAGCCGGCACCGGTTATAAATATGCCGGACGGCAGCCCGATTGGACAGGAGTAGCCAAGCGCTCAAGGCCGTTTTTATTTCGGATTTTTCGCTGTTGACCGTTTTTTTAAGGTGCTCAAGAAGGCTTCGCCGTTTCGGATATTCGATTTTGAAATTATATTATTAAACTATGTCAACACCAATTATAATAGGCTTAATGGCCTACGGGATGTCGGGGAGGATATTTCATGCCCCATTTTTAACCACCAACCCTGGTTTTAAATTTAAAGCCGTGGTTGAGCGCCACGAAAAAAAAGTCGGGAAACGTTATCCCGGTGTGATCAGTTATGATTCGATCGATGCGCTTTTAAACGATGACGAAATTGAGCTGGTAATTGTTAATACACCCAACGATACGCACTTCGATTTTACCATCGCTGCCCTTAATGCCGGAAAACACGTACTGCTTGAAAAACCTGCGGCTGCCACCAGCGCCGAGGTCAAAATAATGTTCGACCTGGCCAAAAAGGTTAACCGGCATTTAATGCTGTACCAAAACCGAAGGTGGGACAGCGGTTTTTTATTGGTAAAAGACGTTATTGAAAGTGGCCGGCTGGGCGAGCTGATTGAAATTCATTTCAGGTTCGACAGATATAAACGCGCCCTTAGCCCAAAACTATTTAAAGAAAAAGCTGCTGCACAAGCCAATGGTTTGGTGTACGACCTTGGGCCGCACCTGATCGATAATGTGATCTGTTTATTCGGCAAACCGCTTAGCTTTAAAAAAACAACCGGGATATACCGGGAGGGTTCGGAAGTGGCAGATTATTTCCATTATCATTTATCATACCCTAATCAACTGAATGTATACCTTACTTCGGGGCTGCTGCTTGCCGAGGTGTTGCCGGGATTCGCGGTGCATGGTACGCTTGGCAGCTTTGTTAAAGAAAGGTGCGATGTACAGGAAGCACAATTGGATGGGGGTATGTTGCCTACAGACGCAGGCTATGGTATTGAACCTGCGGGCAGCGATGGCAAGTTGGTGCTGATGGATGTTAATAACAACCGGCAGGTAGAATGGATAGCTCCCCCAAAAGGAAATTATAACGGTTTATTTGACGCGGTTTATCATACAGTGCGCGAAAACGCGTTATACCCGGTAACCGAAGAGCATGTTGCCTGGCAACTGGAATTGCTTGAAGCATAAAAATATCGTAACTATGCGGCGTAAGGTGAAGGGTGAAAGGTTACTGTTAATTTGATATTTAAAAGATGAAAAAACTGTTATTATTTTTTGGACTGATCATAGCTGCTACGTGTGGCAATGCGCAAACTTACACGCCGCCGCCGGGCATACCTCCATACCGCATACTGACCACCGACAGTGTGTATGTTACCCCGGCCAATTTAAAAAAACATAAGCCGGTCATGATCATTTATTTCGCGCCGGATTGCAGTCATTGCCGCCATTTAATGGGGGAAATGAAACCAAAGATGAAGGAGTTTCGCAATATACAGGTGGTAATGGTAACGTTTGTAAACCCCGAGAATCAATTTCGTTCTATAAAGGATTTTTATAAAGATTTTCAGTTGAAGAAGTATCCTAATTTCACGGTCGGTACCGAAGGTTATACCTATTTGGTTCAAAGATATTACATGGTTAGGACCACACCTTATATCGCGATCTACGACAAAAACTTCAAAATGACCCAGGGTTATGATAAGCCACCGGCTATAGAGCAACTGATAGCCGCCGTTAAAAAAGTTGAATAACCCAATTAACCGGTAAATTTTTACTGCTAACAGCAACTGCCCACTGCAAACGACTATTGCTGCTGTTGTTGCTGCTGCTGGATGATCTCCATGTGGCGCTGGTAACTATTTTTTGTGAATTCAGTCACCGTATTGGTCACATGGGCTTCGTTGATCTGCCGGTCGTTGCCGTTTAATACATTATCCTCATCAACCGATACAGCTACTTCCAGCTTGTGGCCCGACGATCCTTTGTAAACGCCTTTTACCGGCGAACAATCCAAAAAATTCCGGCCAACGGCTAAACGCACGTGGCTTTCATTGGCGATACAATTATTTGTCGGGTCGATACCCAGCCAGCCATAATCAGGAATATAAGCTTCGGCCCAGGCGTGGGTAGCGCCTTCGCCGCGCATACCATTGCGGCTGGTGCATATATATCCGCTCACATAGCGCGCCGGAATCTGCACCATACGCAGCATTTCCATTAGTATATGGGCAAAATCCTGGCAAACGCCGGCTTTTAATCTCCATATTTCATCCAGCTTAGTTTCAACTGTAGTTACGCCTTTGATATAGGTAAAATTCTGATAAACATACTGGCAAAAACGTAAGGCAACCTGGTAAGGCGTATCATCCTTTTGTCTTTCCTGATCCACAATAACCCGCAATTCGTTTAATCCGACAAAATACTCCTGCTTTAAAAAATCAATATAAGGCACCATAAATTGAAGGCGCCTCAAGTCTTCCCATTGGTGGGCGGGGAAAATATCGTTTACGGGCAGTTCCCTATGTTTGGTGGTCACCCATATTTTTGAATTAATATTAAGATACCAATGGGGGTCGCTATAAGTAAAGCTACCCACTTCGTTGCCGTAATAGTCGATATAGGTATCCACAACCGGGTTGCCGGTTATGGTAAGTTCCTGTTTCAGAACGTCCTGGTAAGCATCCTTTATGGGGAACAGGATGATCTGGTTGGCGCTATCGCGGACAGGCCCCTCGTAGATATACCGGGTGATATGTTCTATTTCAAATTCGGGCATATTTTAATTAGTTAATTTGGTAATTTGAAGATTTGAAAATGGAATCATACAAGGTGTTAATCTTCAAATTTTCAAATTCGCACATCTTCAAATCATATTACGAATTTGCAAAATAATGTTCGTTTAATGAATTGCCTATTCCATACAATCCGCTCCTGATCTGTGTCAGGAATGTGTGCAGGCCGTCCTGCTCAATACTTTTAACCGAGCTGTATTTGATACGACTCTCTAATCGCCCTATCTGGAATGCCATTTCACGAAAATCCTCCACGTTGCTGTCATTCTTTAACCTGTCGAAATACCGCAGAATATTGTTGACCGAATAAATAACCGACCGCGGGAAATCATTGTTCAACACCACCTGTTCTAGTATGTTGCTGGCCTCGAACCCTTCGCGGTAGGTTTTCAAATATAACTCGTACCCGCCCAACGAAAGCAGCAGGTGTTTCCAGTAGCTGGTATCTGTCAGCAGGTCGGGATTATCACTTACCGATCCGAATTTGGTATCGAGAATATCCACCGACTGAATGGCCCGCTCCAGGTACTTGCCGATGTTCATAAAACTGCGCCCCTCTCCTCTTTCCATGGTAATCTCTACCGTGCCGTAATACAGCATCACCTGCTTGATCAGTACATCCAGTACGCTGATCGGGTCGTCGCGCAGCAATGATTTTTCGAGCTTTGGATCAATTACGGTATGATAATATTCATTTAAACATAGCCAAAGGTCCTTGGGGATGTGCTCCTGTACCCCGCGGGCATTTTCGCGCGCAAGCGTGATGATATTTAAAATCGAATTGCCATTTTCCTTGCCTGTAACCATATATTTTAATACAGCCCGGCTATCATTTTGCAGCTTTTCCGCATCATCCTCGTCCGACCCGGCGAATATCCGGATAACCGGCTCCCACGTAAATTCCTGCACCGTATCCTGCGACGAGGCGTAGTTAATTTTGAGCATGCGCAGCATACCGTCGCTGCGCTCGATGTAACGGCTTAACCAATAAAAACTTGCTGCTACCCTACTTAACATGGTTTGGATTTACGATTTACAGATTTAGATTTACGATGTTTTATTTCGGATATCGGATTTCCTCCCGCACGTGCGGGATCGGATTTTTTGTTCATTTACCGTCAGTCTTTGTTGCGTTAATCTTACCTTTTGCCTTTGACCTTTCGCCTTTAACCTTTTTTTCGGGCTGCGGTTTCAATTCTGCCTTTATCTTCTGCCTTTGTGTCCTGACAATAGGGGCGCCAAGCACCCAGGTATCCTTGCTGCCGCCGCCCTGCGAGCTATTTACAACCAACGAGCCTTCCTTAAGCGCTACACGTGTTAAACCGCCGGGCACGATCTCGATCCCATCGGGACCGAACAGTGCGTATGGCCGCAGGTCTATACGCCTTGGCTGCAACTCGCCCTGCATATAGCACGGCGCGGCCGACAGGCTGATGGTTGGCTGGGCAATAAAATTTCGCGGCTCCTTTAATATTTCCAGTTTGTAATCTTCAATTTCCTGCTCGGTGGCGGCATGGCCCATCAGCATCCCGTAACCGCCGCTGCCATTGGTTTTTTTGATCACCATTTGGTTTATATTTTTAAACACGTGCTCCCGCTCGTCGGTATGGCCCAACTGGTGGGTAGGCACATTTTTCAGGATCGGCTCTTCGTTCAAATAATATTTGATCATTTCGGGCACATAAACATATACAGCTTTATCATCGGCAACACCGGTGCCTACAGCGTTCACAATGGCTACGTTACCCTTGCGGTAAGCGCCCATAATACCGGCTACCCCAAGCATGCTTTGCGGGTTGAATATCAGGGGATCGAGATATTCATCATCCACGCGGCGGTATATCACATCAACCTGCTGCAGCCCGGTGGTGGTTTTCATGTACACTTTATGATTTTTCACCACCATATCACGTCCCTCAACCAGTTCCACACCCATTAAACGGGCAAGCGTTGTATGCTCAAAATAGGCCGAATTATATATGCCCGGGCTTAATAAAACGATCGTCGGGTTATGTATTTGACGCGGAGACAGCGCCAATAGGTTTTTATAAAGTATGGTTGGATATTCCGTAACGCTGCGTACCCCGCATTGCGGCAGCAGGTCGGGGAAAAGGCGCTTGGTGATCTCGCGGTTCTCAAGCATATAGCTTACGCCCGATGGGGTGCGCAGGTTATCCTCGAGCACATAAAAAGTACCGTCGTAGTCGCGGATGATATCGATGCCGGATATGTGCACATAGATATCGTATGGTACCTGCAGGTGGTACATTTCGCGCAGAAAATGCGGACAGCTATAGATGATATCTATCGGGACAATACCGTCCTTAATAATAAACTGGTTGTGATAAACGTCCTTGATAAACAGGTTGAGCGCGGTGAGCCGCTGCTTGATGCCCTTTTCAACAAACTCCCATTCTTTCGCGGTGATGATGCGGGGGATAATATCAAACGGGAATATTTTCTCGATACCCTCGCCGCTGTTATAAACCGTAAAGGTAATACCCTGGCTCATGAACAGCCTTTTGGCCAATTCCTCCTTTTTGTTAAGATCGTCAGCCGATTCGCCCGAAATATAATCGATCACTTTGCGGTAGTGATCCCGCACACTGGCATCCGGGCCGTACATTTCATCCCAAACGCCGCTGATAGGGCTATATTTATCAAAATAAGCTGATTCCTGCATAAAAAACACCCAAAAAATAGCGGTAGAGTAACCTGTTGCTTTTAAACACCGTAATTTATGAACTGTTTTTGAATAAATGCGAATAATTTGGGAATTATTTTGAGGATTTTTTAATGTTTTTTGTTTTTGATGGCGAATATTACAATTCCGGGAAATATAAGGCCGGGTATCCGCTTAAATCTTATCTGAACAACGTATAGTTTGGAAATTCTAAGCAACGTTCGGAAAAAGGAATAATCGCTATCTTACCTCCATGTACGATATCTGCTGCATCGGTCACATCACATCAGATAAAGTGGTAACCACCGCCGCTACCCTGCATATGCCGGGTGGGACAGCCTTTTATTTCTCAAATGCAGTTCGCAATTTAGATACCAGGTATATATTGATTACCAAGATGGGCGCAACGGAGATGGGCTATGCAGAGGCTTTGCGCGCACACAGTATTGAAGTAAATACTGCCGAGAGCCGGCACACCGTTTACTTTGAGAACATATACGGCGAAAATCCCGATGAGCGCACGCAAAACGTTTTACAAACAGCCGATGCATTTTCCGCTGACCAGCTGCAGCATATCGACGCGCAAATATTTCACCTGGGGCCGCTGCTGGCGGACGATATTCCTGTTGAATTGATAAAGGCGCTAGCTACAAAGGGCCGGGTGAGCCTGGATGTGCAGGGATATTTACGAAAAGTTGTGAACCGCAAAGTATATCCCACCGACTGGCCGGAGAAAAAGGAAGCATTGAAACATGTGAACATTTTAAAAGCCGATGAAGCTGAACTGCAGGCGCTGACCGGTATCACCGATCCGCACCAGGGTGCAAGGCTGCTGGCCGGCTGGGGTGTACAGGAAGTAGTGATAACAAACGGCAGCCTGGGATCATTTGTTTACAGCGACGGCATGTTTTATACCATCCCGGCCTACCCGCCAAAGATCGTTGCCGACGCAACCGGTTGCGGGGACACCTATATGGCCGGGTACCTGTACCGCCGCATGAAAGGTGCGGGCATACAGGAATCCGGCGAGTTTGCCGCTGCCATGGCCAGCCTGAAAATGGAATCGCCGGGGCCGTTTACCGGGACGGAGGATGAGGTGATGCAAGTTTTGCGTTAGGGATGGCAGCGTATACCGGCCCGGAGCGTAATGCCTGACGGCGTATGAGCGTACAGCCCGGCCCGCAGGGAAACGCCCAAATCCTTAAATAAAGCATAATGCTGTACCGGTGTATCACAGATACAGAGATACAGGTGATACAGGTGATACAGGTGATACAGGTGATACAGGTGATACAGGTGATACAGGTGATACAGGTGATACAGGAGTAGCGCTGCTACAGCGCTACTCCTGCTACAAAAGCTACACCTCAATTAATAATACAAATGGGAATGTATTTAAGCGGGTAACACAATTACACGCTTTTTCCCATCTGTTATTCCTTTACCTATGGCTGCTTAAATAACGCTCCAGGTTATCCAGACCCATGCTGAAGCCTTCGCGGAAGCCCATTTTCACGAGCTGTTCCAGGTCCGCTTCGCTGTCGAAAGTGATCTCAACGTTAACGGTCGTTTCGTCGCCGGATTGGCTGAATTGCTTACTCCAGTACATCACAGGGAAAGCCGGGTTATACACACCATTTTCGTCACAAAATATCGCGTCGTTAACGATCAGCTTTTGTGGCCCGATGGTTTTATAACCCTCTTTACACCACGAAACATCCCCGGCCGGCCCTTTCATATTATACAGCCGGAAACCGCCTTCCCTAAAATCCATGGTTTTTGTTTCGGCCCGCCATGGCAGGGGCGCCCACCATTGGTCGAGTATGGCGGGATCGGTCCAGGCGTTCCAAACCAGTGGCAGCGGCGCGTCAAATGCGCGTACGATAGTTAGTTTTTTGTTTTGCAGGTCTTTATTAAAGACGGTTTCTTTTGTTATCATGACTTTTTATTTTGTTGATTTTTTAATATTTCGTCCAGTTTATTGAAGCGTTTTTCCCACAATGCGCGGAACTGCTCCATCCATACGTCAACTTCTTTCATTTTTTCGGGGTTAAAATGGTAATGTATCTCCCGGCCGGTCTGCTTTTGGTTAAGCATCTGGCACTCGGTGAGTATTTTAATGTGTTTGGATATGGCCTGCCTGCTGCTGTCGAAGTGTTCGGCAAGGGCATTTGGGGTCATGGCGTGCAGGGCCAGCAGCGCCAGGATGGCCCGGCGCGTGGGGTCGGCAATAGCCTGGAATACGTCTCTTCTTGTCATAATTTGCAACCTTTCAGTTGCAAATATAAATGCAATCGTTCAGTTGCGCAAATTTATTTGAAAAAAATACTTCACTTGCATGGCGTGTTAACTCACCCCGGCTTCGTTTCGCTCGTCGACCCTCTCTGCGGTAAACGGCGCCATGCACTTCACGTTCGCTCCTTGCATGCCGTGTTGACTCACCCCGACTTCGTTTCACTCGTCGACCCTCTCTCCGGTAAACCGGAAAGAGGGTGAAACTTAAAAAATATTTTTCTTCCTTCCCTCCCCTCTTTCCCGGCTCGCCGGGAGAGAGGGTGGTCGAGCGTAGCGATGACCGGGTGAGTCAACTCTGCGCCATACGCTTCGCTATTAATTTTATTTTACTAATATTTTTAGTAAATTACCCGCAAATTACTCATCTTTGTTCTATGATCATGCATAAAACTGCTTTGACACACGAGGCCAAGGCCTGGGTAAAACGCCGGAACGGGCCCGACGAGATCTTACGCGTGGTGCCCGATATCGCAAATAGCGGCACGGTGCTTTGCTACCAGCTCTATACCGCCTTCGACCAAAACCCGGACGACCTGGGCCGGGTGCTGTTTGATGTAGAGGGCTACTGGATATACGACGGCGATGTGCTTTCGATTACCGAACAGGAACAGGTGGCGAGATTTATTATTAATTATACGGAGATGGTGTAAAAAAGAGTGCCGTCGTATTTTTACTATCTCAAAACCTGCTTTGTCACCCTGAGTGAAATTAGGAAAACTCCGAAGGTGGAATGAAAAACTAAAAAACTCTGTCATTGCGAGCGATAGCGCGGCAACCTCGTCGCCAATGCATCAGCGTAATGCATTGACGACGAGGTTGCTTCGGTCGTACCTCCCTCGCAATGACAAGTTGGATATATAGAATATGTCATGGGAAACGTAGTGAAGGGTCCTCTTAAAGCGACAAACACGCCGTTGCAAGGCGAAGAATACGCTTCACTCCGCTCGGCATGACAAAGAAGAAACGTTTAAATAATCAAACTTTATTCATCAATTTAGCAATCAAACAATACAACCATCCCCCATGCTTCAAAACCGTGTAGACCCGAAGGGTAATATAATAGCCACCAGCGCACGTGGTGCGTGGATGGGCAATCGCGGACAACTGCACGACCGCGGGAAAACAATTTTGCGACCGTTTAAGCTCCAGGCCTGGCTCATTTGCCTGCTGCAGTTTAACGGGAGGCACCGCCAGGTAATGGCGCCGGGTTTGTACACCGAATTGTTTTTCATGGATGAGGCCACCGCCTTTGCTGCCGGGCACCGCCCCTGCTTCGAATGCCGGCGCGAGGATGCCAACCGCTTTAAAGCCGCCTGGCTCAAAGGCAACCCGCAATATGGTTTCGGCAGTAAGGTGGCGATCGCAAAAATAGACGCCGTGATACATGCGGAGCGTATAACAAAGGATGGTAGCAAGGTAACCTTTCAAGCTGCTGCGGCTGATCTGGCGGACGGGGTTTTTATTGAGCTGGCCGGCGAACCGTACCTGGTTGCCAGTGGAAAGGTTTATTTATGGACGCCGTTTGGATACGGGGAAAGTAAGGCGCTGCCGGGTGGCGTGGTGACGGTGCTTACGCCGCGGTCGGTAGTGGAGGCGTTGCGGGAATATGGAGCGCAGCTCGCGTTATAGACTCACCCCGACTTCGTTTCACTCGTCGACCCTCTCTCCGGTAAACCGGAAAGAGGGTGAAACTTAAAAAAAATATCTTTTTTCCTTCTCCCTCTTTACCGCCTGCGGTAGAGAGGGTGGTCGGGCGAAGCAACGACCGGGTGAGTCAACTCTGCGCCATGCATCGTCGCCTTGCCATCGTGTAGACTCACCCGGTCGTATTCGACCACCCTCTCCCCGTGCCGGAAAGAGGGTAATTCAAATAAAATATAATATTTTCCTTTTCTTCCCCTCTTTACGGCTTGCCGTAGAGAGGGAGGTCCAGCGAAGCGCAGACCGGGTGAGTCAACTCTGCGCCATGCCACTACAGCGGCGGCACCTCCGGCGGTTTAACGGCCGGCGGGGGCAGTTCCTGCGGCTCGCGGGGCGGGGCCTCGGGCGGGATGTTGGGTTCTGATGGGTCCTGCGGCTGGCTGATCTCGGGCTTGGGCGGCGTTACCGGGGCTTCTTCCGGCTCGTTGGGCATGGTGGTATGTTTTTTCATGGTGCTGCGAGTTATATGTTGTGTTGTAAGTTGTAAGGGGGAATGCATATTTAACTGAATATGATGGAAACTGTTTTACATCCCTAATCTATTAAAATGGTAAAATGCCTTTCATTTTGATAAGCTTTTTTGGCGCTTATCCCGGCTCGCATAATTTAACAGCTTCATTTCTAAAGCTTAACGCACAATCCCGCAAACACCACTGCCATGGCATCCTTTTGGCACAGGATGTTTACGATTAAAGACCCGTATCACCCTTAACGGTGATCAAACAAAGAAGTGGAAGACAATAATTATAACGAACCCGGCCCCTCCGGGCAGCACGTCGCGGCAAACGCAACAGTTAAAAAAATGAAAGCCCGCCAACCGGGCAACCCGGGCATTATGAAGATCCGGTATCTTCATCAGCCAGCGCACACAGCCTTAAGGCATCCCACCGGTTTACTTATTTCGCTGCGACACGGAAAAATAATGATCAATACCTTGTTAAGGTGGTGCAGCGGCGGTTTGATGGCTTCTTATATCCTCACTGTTATTGCAGGTATCCGTTTTTATAATCAACTCATCTTAACATCCCCATGGATACCCGGCCTCATCCTTGCATTGTTCGTATTACTTTTTGCTTGCTTATTGTATATCCAGTATCATTATTCCGAAAAATGCGCCAAAAACCTGCCCAGTACCGGCAATGCTATAAAATTAGATGCGTATGAAGTGGACTGTCGTTATAAAAGCAGTCGGCAGCGGATTGTTGCCTACATAGGCGCTGTCCTTATTGCGGGGTTAGTGATGACAGAGCTTCTGTTTTCAAACCTGCATGCGGCAACTGATCTCGTTATGATATCGGGATCGATGCTTTACGGTTTCGGCTTGTATATGACCAGGGAATTATTAATGGAAAAATGCGCTATCAGGCAAATGATAGCCAAATTCACACAATCCTAAAATGTTTAATACCAAATATTTAAACCAGATGCTTACTGTAGAAAAAATCGGCGGCACCTCTATGAGTGCCCTTCAGGGCGTTTTAAACAATATTATTTTTTACCAGCCGCGGGGTAAAGACATTTACAACCGTGTTTTTGTTGTTTCCGCTTTTTCCGGAGTGACCGATATGTTACTTGAAAATAAAAAAACAGGTAGCCCGGGCGTGTACCATCACCTCGCCAAACACCAGGATTTCAGCAAATCGTTAAACACGGTTGTCATCAAGTTGAAAGCTATAAACAGGGATTATGCGGCTTTAGGCCTCGACCTGGCAGTAGCTGACCGGTTCATCGAGGACCATATCCGGAAAGCGCAGAAATTTCTTTCGAACCTGGCCAATATACTCGCTTCAGGTTACGTAAGTAAAGAAAGCATTTTGCAGGCGGCCCGCGAGATCCTCGCCTCTATAGGCGAAAGCCACTCGGCATTCGTTTTAACCAATATATTGATTAGCAGGGGTGTAAATGTACGCCTTATTGACCTCAGCGGTTTTGATGACCATCGTGCACTAACCATTGACCAGCGCATCCGGAACGCGTTCAAAGGGATCCTCCTGAAAGACACCATATGCATTGTTACCGGTTATGCCAAAGGCACCGAAGGTATCATGCGCGAATTTGACCGGGGCTATTCGGAAGTGACGTTTAGTAAAATAGCTACGTTGTTAAAACCGAAAGAGGCTATTATACATAAGGAATACCACCTGTCAACAGCCGACCCTGCTATTGTTGGCATTGAAAACTGTTCGCCTGTGGGGTTTACCAATTATGATATCACCGATCAGCTGGCCGATGTAGGTATGGAAGCCATTCATCCCAGGGCCTCAAAACCTTTAGAGATCAACGGGATCAACCTGCGCATCAAAAACACCTTTCAACCTGCCCATCCGGGCACGTTGATCACCAGGGAGTTTATTTGCGAGCACAAGCGTGTTGAGATGATCACCGGTACCGATAAATTAATGATGATAGATATTTACGATCCGCTAATGGTAGGCGCGGTAGGCAGCGACCTGAAGATCATGCAGATCTTCAGCGATCACCACATCAGTTATACATTTAAAGCTACCAGTGCCAACAGCATTTCGGTGGTGTTATGGGAACGCGATTTCAGCAAAAAGCTGATCGCTGACCTGGAAGATGATTTTGAAAAGGTTACTGTTGAAGCGGTGGCTATGGTATGCCTGCTGGGCACCAATATGGACCAGCCCGGCCTGCTGGCCAAAAGCGCGCAGGCATTAACCGAGAGCGGGATAAATATCAAAAGCGCCGGATTTGCCGTCAGGAAGGTTAATATCCAGTTTATTTTGGCACGCGAAGATTTCAGAACAGCCATTGAAGCGCTAAACCGGAAGATGCAGGTACCGGTTTCTGTTGAGGTCGCAGCTTGATTTGTTTTTCTGGGAATAGGTGGTGGGTGAAGGGGTGGCGGGGTGAGGTGTAGTTGCAGACTACAGGAATTGAAATTCGTAGATAAAGTCTACGAACAGCAATGTTTTAATTATTTGTCACTAAATTCGCTGTTTCAGAGGCAACGCCAATTGTTGCAATTGAACCACTATTGAATTTTAAAAAGTCAGCCTCTATTCCGTCGCTAAATATGACACCACCAGTGGGCATAAGAGACTCAAGTATCAAAAGGTGTTCGTTTTTGATTATTCCTGCAGTTATGCCTATTTGTGTTTTGATACTTTGAAATGGCTCTCTTACAGCAAAAAGTAATTCATTATCTTTAATATGAGGTCTTTTAAGCTTGAGATTTTTTTCAAATAAACTTGTAACTCCATACGCCATGTTAAAAATAGAACTTAACCAGCCTGTTGAACCTGCTGGCGTTGAAACTATTAATCCACTTGACGATTGCTCTTCCGTGTTAGCTCCAAAAGATATTTTATAGCGTGCTGAAACGTGAGATGATGCTCCAATAAATAAGTCATTAAAAGCTAAAAGTCTTTGTCCGTCATTAAGTTTAGCTTCAGCAAAACGCATTATTTTTGAGTGAAATTGATTGGTAACAACATTTTCTACACCTAAAACAAAATCTCGGATATCGAAAGGCAGTAAAACTCCGTCATAACGTTGTTTGTCAGGGTTTACAGCTATTATGGGAATACCTTTAGAATATTTGGCCGTGTTGGCTACCAGTCCGTCTTGTCCGATAACTACAATTACATTCTTGTCAGAAAAAATAAATGAAGGCAAAAAGCTCCTTTCAACTATCTTGTATTTGATTACTTTTGAAAGCTGCGTTTGGAGCATATTTAAAGAGAAATGGAAAGTTTCGTGCTCCATTTCATAATCTTCAAAATTACCACCAAGCCTTTCAATATAAAATTTAGCTTGAGCTTTGGTATTAAAGCGTTCAATTAAAGATTCAAGTCGTGTCTTATTTTTTACGATGATTGCATACTCCACGCCCATCTTCTATTTTCCTTGCTTGTCATTTAAAAGTGAATCTAACAGTTCCGGACTGATGTTTAGGTTACCTATTTTATCAGCATTTTCAGCAAGCTGTCTAAATGCTAGGGCAATATTAAACTTTGGATCGGGGTTATTATTCAATGCCGTTAAAGTTTTCCAATCTATGTCTTTATAAGGCCTTAGAGTCGTTTCTATTACAAACCCCTGTGTTTCAGCTTCTTTTCTGTCATTTTCAGTTTTTTGTTGAATAAGTAATTTCCTTTGATTTTCAACTGCAATGTCTGCTTTAAGTTTCATCTCCCTAAGTTTCCTATCGTTATCTGATTTTTGAACTTCGGACTCCATTTTTTTTTCAGCAATTTGTTTTTGTTTCTCCTCAACGGCTATCTCTGTATTTAATTCACTTTCTTTAATTTTTCTTTCCTGTTCAACCGCAAAATTTCGTCTTTCATATATAGCTTGATCTGCTTCTTGTTGTAGTTTTTCCCTTGTATCTGTTTCTAAAGCCCTGGTCATTTCAGGTGTAGCGGAAATACCCAAAACATTTGAACCCAGTATCTCGATTCCGAGCATACCGATTGCAGCAGAGGATTTCAGCCCGTCCAAAATTCGTTCTTCAATTGCTTTTGCAGACCGGATCGCATCTTTGAGTTTTATACTGTGTAAGTAGGAAGACATTGAAGTTTGGGCTTCGTTTATAATACGCTGATTCAATTTTTCAATGTCGTTTTTCTTATACTGCCCGTAATCATTAACAGTAAAGTCCAGCACATCAGCAAGTTCTTTAGGTTTACTAATCTTATAACTAATCTGTCCCTGTATGTTTACAGTTTGATAATCATTTGTTGATTCGCTAAATATGAATGGCAAATCGTTGCTTCCCATGGGAATGGCAACAATTGAGCTATTAGGTGCAAAGTAAAAAAATGAAAGTCCCCGGCCTTCTCTTTGTACGTTCCCATTTTTAAAGTGAAGCACGTAGGTCATTGCGTCGAATTTGATGTGTCTTAGTCCGAACATATAATTTGTTTCTGATTGTGAATAGGTTGAAAATTAAGGTAACAGTTAAAATTAGCAATATTCATATCAGTATTATCACATTAAAAAAAAAATACATTCAAAAACCTTTGCTTTTCATCACTGTACCTCTGACTTTCTGCTACTGAAATAAGGGCACGAGTAGCATTCACGGCCAACGCTGCGCCTCATACTCGCGCCAAGAAAGACGCTGCGGGAGCAACAAGCATTATTTGTAAATTGTTCGCAGCTTGATTGCCTGTTGCATCCTTACCGCATACATTACAAACAATATTACGTTTACCGGCAATCCAATTTTGTTTGACAAGCTTAAATCAGCTAACGACGTTTGTTTGAAATTGAAAATGGCTATTGCGAATATCAAAATACCAATAATTATAATGCCTATATTTTCCCAAAAAGTTGCTGAGGATATTAAGTGGCTCTTTCTTTCTTTTATAAGTGAGGTTTCATTTCCCCAAATTCGCTTGTCATTAGTCAATTCTATCATTATTGGCTTTAAAGTTGTCTCTACGTAACGTACTATACGATATTGCTCAACAAACATATTGGCAGATAAATTTGAAAAAATTTGCATAATAAATATGGGCCACCAGCTAAGTAATAGATATAGTTTGTCATGCCATTCGGTTATCATAACTGCAGACGAAGTAACAACACCTGTTAAAATAATAAATTGCAGATTGATAAAATAGGCACATCTGGTATTTAGAATTTCATATTCGATTAGATGAGCATCTATAGCTCGCTCATTTAGTTTTTCCATGATTTTTTGATTTAGGTTAATTAAAGGTCGCAAACTTAATCGAGAAAGCAACTAATTCGTTGTCAGAAACTTAGGCCTTATTTTTATGCTCCCGCGTTAAGGATGGAAGCGGATACCGGCTTTCGAGCCTAAGGCCTGCAGCCGTATAAGCGTACAGCCTGACCCGCAGGGGAACGCCCAAATTATCCCACTAACCCCTCCCAAACCATCCCTTTGTCATTTTTGAAACAAAAAGATGTTTAAACATGTAAGTAATTTACTTTTGCCCAACCGCCTGATACAGGTGGTTAAGTAAGTAAGTAAGATCATACCTATTAAGCAAAAAAAAAAAAATGGAAAGCAATAAATTATTCAGCCCGGTGAAAGTTGGGGCTATTGAGTTGAAAAACAGGATGGCGATGTCGCCGATGACACGGAGCCGGGCGATCGGCCATATACCGAACGACCTGATGGCAGAATATTACGCGCAGCGCGCTGATGCGGGGCTGATCATTACCGAGGGTACTTCGCCTTCGCCAAACGGGCAGGGCTATGCCCGCACCCCCGGCATTTATACCCAGGAGCAGGTGGAAGGCTGGAAAAAGGTTACTTCGGCCGTGCATGCCAAAGGCGGCAAGATATTTATGCAGATAATGCACACCGGCCGTATCAGCCACCTGGCGAATATGCCTGCCGGGGCTGAGGTACTTGCCCCATCGGCCATAGGCGCCGCCGGCCAAATGTGGACCGACTCGCTGCAGATGCAGGATTTCCCGATCCCGAAAGAGATGACCGCTGATGATATTAAGCATGCACAAGCCGAGTTTGTTACCGGCGCCAAAAACGCCATAGCCGCCGGCATGGACGGTATTGAGCTGCACGGCGCTAACGGCTACCTGCTTGAGCAGTTCCTGTCGCCGCATGCCAATGTGCGCGAAGATAATTACGGCGGCAGCGTTGAGAACCGCGCACGCTTCGTGATAGAAGTGGCTGCTGCCGTAGCTGAAGCCATCGGCAGGGAGAAAACGGCTATCCGGTTGTCGCCCTACGGCGTGGCCAGCGATATGCCGCATTATGCAGAGATCGAAGAAACATACACTTATTTAGCAGAGCAGCTGAACCGGATCGGCATTGCCTACATCCACATCGCCGACCACTCGGCCATGGGCGCGCCGCATGTGCCTGTAGAGATCAAGCAGGCGATCCGCGGAAAATTTAAGAACGCCATTGTGCTGGGCGGCGGTTTCAATAAAGAAACAGCGGAAGCGGCCATCGAAAGCGGTTTGGCTGATGTGGTTGCATTCGGCCGCCAGTTTATCAACAACCCCGACCTCGCCGTACGGTACAGGAAAGGCCTGCCGCTGGCAAGTGAGTTGAAGATGGATTTGTTTTATAGCGCCGGTGCTGAGGGGTATGTGGATTACCCGGCGTATAGCTAAGCCTCACCCTAAACGGCAAAGCCCTCATGAACACCTAAAGAAAAAAATAATAGCGTGAATAATCCCTCTCCAAAGGAGAGGGACTTTTTGATTTTTCTGCCGCAGGGTCCTCATTGAGAAGACCATGCGGGGACATAGGGGGTGTCATGCTGAGCCCCGTCGAAGCATAGCAGGCAGGCCTTTATGCGCGCCCTTCCCTTCGATAAACTCAGGGCAGGCTGGGCTCAGGGTGACACCTTTTTTGTACTGTCTGCCGCAGGTGAGTTTTAATATCGAACACCGAATAATGAATGATGAATAACGAAGTTATTTCGGCGTTCGAAATTCGAAATTCAGTGTTCGATATTTATTTTATAGCATTTAGATGCCCGCCTACATCTTATGCAATTTCATATCCCTCCAGCGTTTGAACATGCCCCAAGAGGCGGCACCATGGTAGGTGATCGTTCCGCCCAGTTCTACCTTTACAAAGTAGGCGCCGGTCCAGTTGAATGGCGTTACAGACGGGAAGGTTGAAAACCCTTTAACGCCCTGCAACTCGTTTAGCGGGTGGTGCGCCACGATAAGCGTCATCTGGTTATCGAGCGGCTGGTTTGCCAGGATGCCATCCATCCCCAAAAACAACCCGGGCGCGTAATTATTATGCGTCGGGTGGTTTATACAGGAGTCAATACACGGCACGGGGCCCATGTTCATCAATTCGGCAGTCTGCCTGGCGCGGTAATACTCGCTGGTATACACTCTTTTAATAGGATAATTGAGGTCTTTAAATATCTGCCCCAATTGGGTGGCACGGTCGACGCCCTGCGCATTGAGCTGCCTCACAAATAAGGTATCGGTACGTTTCCACCAGTTTGCAGGCGCTCCGTGGAAGTCGCCGCAGTCGGCGCCGCAGCTGGCATCAGCATGGCGCATTACCACGGCATAGGTGCCGGATGGATCAGGTAATTGCTGCAGCGTTTTCCAGCCCTGCACGTATGCCGAATACGGATCGGTAGCCAGCGCGCCCTGGTAATGTTTAAACGGGTAATCCTGAACGGTATCGGTAGCACCTAAGGCATAAATAATCGTTTTGCCGAATTTCGGGTTTTTCCAGGTGATGCATATAGGCACTACCTCGGCCGATGTAAGCCGGATGATGAGCCCCTTGCGGTTCATGATCAAATGGGGATCGGCCGACGAAAATATGGCACCGGTATCGGAGGTTTGTATCTGGTAATTGTTTTTGTTGACAAACAACAGGCTGTCGATGTACTCCGCAGCGGTAACTTTGGGGGCGATCGTGGGCGGAACAGGCGCAACAACGATCTTATCCTTTCTACAGGCGGCCAGGCAACAAACCAATAATAAGGAGTAAAAGTATTTCATTTCAATAGATATTTTTTAACATGCGCAACAGCCATATTTAACTATTGTTTGTGAAATCGTTGTGACTTTTTTAAATTTAATCCTACAAGAAAATAATTATCGTAAATATAAAACACACGATACTTTATCAGCATACCAGGGCCCCCCTGGCGGGCCGGTTATTCACAAAAAAAAGACCTGAAGAATTGCTCCCCCAGGCCTTTACAGTTAAACATTGTTTGATCTTTACTCGCCGGATGAGGCATGGTCATGGGCATGCTCCTCGCGGAACAGCTTCGCGCTGAAGAAATCGTTGTTCATGCGGGCTATATTGGTGAGCGTTATTTCTTTCGGACACTCGGCCTCGCAGGCGCGCGTGTTGGTGCAATTGCCGAAACCTTCCTCGTCCATTTGGGCAACCATGGCCTGTACCCGGCTGTAACGCTCGGGCTGGCCCTGCGGCAGCATACCTAACTGCGATACCTTAGCCGATACAAACAACATAGCCGATGCATTTTTACATGCCGCCACGCAGGCGCCGCAGCCAATACAGGTGGCAGAGTTGAAGGCTTCGTCAGCAATTACCTTGGGGATAGGAATGACGTTTGCATCGGGCACACCGCCGGTATTAACCGAGATAAAACCACCGGCCTGTTGTATCCTGTCGAATGCCGAGCGGTCGGTAGCCAGGTCCTTTATCACCGGGAAGGCCCCTGCGCGCCATGGCTCAATGGTGATAGTTTCGCCGTCGCTGAAGCTGCGCATGTGCAGCTGGCAGGTGGTAATGGCGCGCTTTGGCCCGTGTGGCCGGCCGTTGATATACAGCGAGCACATTCCGCAAATACCTTCGCGGCAATCGTGGTCGAAGTGGATAGGGTCTTCACCTTTGAGGATGAGGCTTTCGTTCACCACATCCAGCATCTCCAGGAACGACATATCCGGCGAGATACCTTCGGCTTTATACGTCACAAATGCGCCTTTGGCATCGGCGTTTTTCTGCCGCCATACTTTCAGGGTGAGGTTCATATTGTTGTTGGTACTCATGTTTGTTTTATTTGGAGTATCAAGTCGTTAGTATCAAGTAGCAAGATTTAAATTCTTCTGTCTCGCTACTTGATACTAGCTACTTGCTACTTATAACTGCGTTGAGTCAGGTGGACAAATTCAAAATCAAGCATTTCCTTATTCAAAACTTCGGGCTGGTTATCGCCTTTGTATTCCCAGGCGGCTACGAACGCGAAGTTATCATCATCGCGCAAAGCTTCACCCTCCGGTGTTTGCGACTCAAGGCGGAAGTGGCCGCCGCATGACTCCCGGCGCATCAACGCGTCGTCAACCATTAGCTCGCCCAGTTCGAGGAAGTCGGCTACGCGGCCCGCTTTTTCAAGGGCAGGGTTAACCTCTTCGTTCTCGCCCACTACCAGGGCATTTCTCCAGAAATCGGCGCGCAATTCGCGTATCAAACCTTTGGCTTTGGTAAGCCCTTCCTCCGTACGCGCCATGCCGCAGTACTCCCACATGATGTGGCCAAGGTCGCGATGGTACTCGTTTACGGTTTTGGTGCCTTTAAGCGCCAGCAGGCTGTTGATGCGGGCCATTACGTCCTGTTTCGTTTGCGCGAAGGCGGGATGGTTGGCGTCAACAGGTTTCGGGCCTATGGTTGCCAGGTAATCGCCAAGCGTATATGGAATTACGAAATAACCGTCGGCAAGGCCCTGCATCAATGCAGATGCACCGAGGCGGTTAGCACCGTGGTCACTGAAATTGCATTCGCCCAGGGCATATAATCCCGGTACGTTTGTGCTTAAATTATAATCAACCCACAGGCCGCCCATGGTATAATGTACGGCAGGGTAAATGCGCATAGGCTGTTTATATGGATCCTCGTCGGTGATCTGGTAATACATGTCAAACAGGTTACCATATTTGGCAGCTACGGCATCCTTGCCCAGTCGGCGAATAGCGTCGGCAAAGTCAAGGAACACGGCAAATCCGGAACCGCCTACACCGCGGCCATCATCCACCATTTCCTTCGCGTTGCGTGATGCCACGTCGCGGGGAACAAGGTTACCGAATGAAGGATATTTTCTTTCGAGGAAGTAATCGCGGTCGTCCTCAGCCACCTGGTCGGCGGTGATCTCTTTTTTGCGCAGCCGCTCGGCAATCTCTACCGTTTTAGGCGCCCAAACCCGGCCGTCGTTCCGTAGGGATTCCGACATCAGTGTCAACTTCGACTGGTGGTCGCCCGTTACCGGGATACAGGTCGGGTGTATCTGCGTGTAACATGGGTTAGCGAAAAACGCGCCCCGTTTATGCGCCCGCCATGCTGCGGTTACGTTTGAACCCGCCGCATTGGTCGACAAATAAAATACGTTTCCATACCCCCCGGTGCAAAGCAATACTGCGTGACCGGTATGTGTATCGATATTCCCGGTAATTAAATTACGGGTAACAATACCTTTGGCCTGGCCGTCAATGGTCACCACGTCCAGCATTTCGGTACGGGTGTACATTTTAACTTTTCCAAGGTGTATCTGGCGGTTCAATGCCGAATAAGCGCCTAACAGAAGCTGCTGCCCGGTTTGTCCGCGCGCGTAAAACGTACGCGATACCTGCGAACCACCAAATGAACGGTTGTCAAGCAAGCCGCCATATTCGCGGGCAAAAGGAACGCCTTGCGCCACACACTGATCAATGATATTTACCGATACTTCGGCAAGACGGTAAACGTTTCCTTCGCGGGCACGATAGTCGCCCCCCTTTATCGTATCATAAAATAGCCGGTAAACGCTGTCGCCGTCGTTCTGGTAATTCTTAGCTGCATTTATCCCGCCCTGAGCGGCAATAGAGTGCGCCCGGCGCGGACTATCCTGGAAGCAAAACGCCTTTACATTATAACCCAACTCAGCCAGCGAAGCAGCGGCCGACGCACCGGCAAGGCCCGTACCTACAACAATAATATCGTATTTACGCTTATTGGCCGGGTTAACCAGTTTCAGGTTAAATTTATGCTTGCTCCATTTTTCGGCTAAAGGGCCTTCGGGGATTTTAGCTTCTAAAGTCATCTTTTTTATGTTAGTGAGCGGTTGACTGGGTTGATTGGTTTGATTAGGTTGGCATTGGTCACCATTCATTTAATCAACTCAATCTAACTTAATCAACTACTTATTTTAAACTTTGTATATAATAAACCACCGGCATTGCCGCGAAACCCAGCGGGATAATAACCGCGAACAGCCATGTACCGATAAAGCATACGACCGGCGTATATTTTCGATGCACCCACCCAAGCGTCCTAAACGAACTCTGGAAACCATGCAGCATGTGGAATGATACTGCACCCATAGCAATCACATAGAAAATCACGTATAATAAATTACTGAAGCTGTCGGCCACGCGTGCATGCAGGTCTTTTACCCTTACGATCTCCACATTATTTTCGGTCGATACCGATTTTTCGAAGTTGGGTGATGTTGGCACATAATCAACCGATGTGGTTTTATCTGTTGCCAGGTCGGTGCGGTATTCCTTATACCCTATTTTGTGGCTGTATTTGTACGCATACCAAAAATCGCTCATGTGTATCACGATAAACAGCAGCAAAATAGAACCCAGCAAGCCCATGTTTTTCGACGACCACGACGTTGGCGATCTGTTCGGCGCGGCATAACCTACCGGGCGCGCCCTGCGGTTTTGAACAGTTAATACCAGGGCGTAAATGGAATGCACCAAAATGGCCAGGTACAACAGGTAGGCAACCACCTCTATCGGCGGGAAATGTGTAAGGAAATTAGCGTAAACGTTAAATCCATAACCTTCGTCGTCGCTGAAAAGTAACAGGTTACCGCCCAAGTGCACAATCAAGAAAGTACACAGAAACAAGCCTGTTAAAGCCATGATAAGCTTTTTACCCAATGACGAGTTGAAGGTTTGTTTAAATTCGCTCATTATAGTTCAGATTTATTTGGCAAAAGTATTTATTAAATGCCAAAAGATAGAAATGGATTTGGCTAATCGCGTAGCAAATAGCTATTTAGAAACAATCTAAAAAGAATCAAGAGCTAAGAACCAAGAGCCAAGATAAAAATGGATAGTAGTGAATAATGGATAGCGAATCGAAGTATAACAAATGTTTGCTGATTTCTTGATTCTTGACTCTTGTTTCTTGGCTCTATACACTTAGTCAATAGCAATTACCTTATCCATTGTTACCGCGAATATCCTGTCGGTTTTATGGCTGCGGATAGCAACCCTGCCGGTAAATTTGCCGAAGGATGGCAAAATGGCCTGCCTTTCGCCAAAGGCAAAACAGGGCAGCGTAATTTGCTGGCGCCCCTTGCCAATCAGCCTTACGCCGGGATGAATATGCCCGCAAAATGAATAGCCGGCTGCAGTTTGTTGTTCTTCGATGCTCAACGGGTGATGAAGCATTAAAAAGGGCCCGACAAGTAATTGGTCGTGCAAACTGATATTTAGCTGGTAGTAATAACTGTCGTCGATGATATCATGATTGCCCCGCACCAGTATCACCTCCAGTTTGGGGAACTGGCTGCGCCATAAAATAAACCAGTCCCAGTCGGAATTCATGTCGCTATGAAAAAAATCGCCCAGGAATATTATTTTTTGGGGTTTGTGTTCGTCTATGAGGTCGGATAATATGGCCAACTCGCTTTGTTCCATATCGCGGGGCACCGCTATCCCCGCCTTCCGGAAATGGCCCACCTTGCCCAAATGCACATCGGCAGCGATCAGGGCCTTTTCCTGTTTCCAGTATATGGCTTTTTGCGGAAGTAGCAGCAGGTCTTGATTGAGTAGTTTAAATAAGACGGAGGCGTTAGCAGGCATGGCACAAAAATAGTGAAAGCATGTACAGACTTACGAAGTTTCTAAAACTTCGTAAGTCTGATGCTTATTAAAAACAAAGAACCCGTCAGCTTGCAGACCGACGGGTTCTCCGATATATTATTTGATATTATTGTACCTGGAATATATTGTTAAAGCTTGTTCCGTCTGGGTAGTAACCTGTTATAACCAGGTTTCCGTTCCTCAGGTTAGTGATCGCCCTGTCAATATCGGCAACGCTGTTAATATGCTGCCTGTTGATGCTGGTTATCACCGACCCTACGGGCACATCAATACTATCGAACATACCGCCCTGGCGAACTTGCGTGATCACCACGCCGCCATTCACATGGAACCTGGCTTTTTGTGCAGCATTTAGCGGAGCAAAGCTCGCACCCAGCTTGTTGAATAATTCTTCGGCTGATTTATTTACAGCTACGCGCGGGGCAGGAACATCTGCTTTAAGGGTAACTGTAAAGTTTTTCTCTTCGTTACCGCGTATCGCAGTTAAATGAATTTTATCGCCAGGCTGCAAACGACCTACGCGTTCCTGCAGGTCTGATGACTCATATGCGGGGGCACCTTCAACCTTGCTGATGATATCGCCTGTTTGCAGGCCTGCCTGTGCAGCTCCGCTGCCGGGCAATACCTGGTCGACATATAAACCCGCAGTTTTATCGGTGTGCAACCTTTCTGCATTATCCTGGTCAAGCGCAGTAAAGGTGATACCTACAAATCCGCGTTTAACTGAGCCATATTTTTCAATATCGTCCAATACTTTTTTAGCGAGGTTAATAGGAATGGCAAAACCATAACCTTCATACGAACCGGTATGCGAAGCAATTGCCGAATTGATACCGATCAGCTCGCCGTTTGTATTTACCAAAGCGCCGCCGCTGTTACCCGGATTGATGGCCGCATCAGTTTGAATAAATGACTCGATCGCTTTATTGGCTGTTGGCCTTTGATCCGTGTTCTGGGTACGGCCAAATGGATTCTGATCATCCTGGTTATCCTCGTTGCCAATGATATTAATGCCCCGGCCTTTCGCGCTTACAATACCCGCAGTTACTGTTGAGGTTAATCTGAACGGGTTGCCGATAGCTAATACCCACTCGCCCACTTTCACAGCATCCGAGTTGCCTAACTTTACTATAGGCAAATTGCTGCCTTCAATTTTAATTAAGGCTAAATCGGTGTTCGGGTCGGTGCCGATCACTTTTGCTTTAAAGTTGCGGTGGTCATTCGTTACTACCTCAATTTTCTCGGCTTTAGCTACTACGTGGTTATTGGTAACGATATAGCCATCAGGCGAAATAATTACGCCCGAACCTGAAGCCATTTGCGGGCCCTGGGGGCGCATTTGCTGGCCGAACATATCGCCAAACATACGCTGAAGCTGGCTTTGCTGATCATTTTGCGCCTGGCTGGCGTAGGTTGTACGGATGTAAACCACTGCCGGGGTAACTGCTGCTGCCGCCTGCACAAAATCGGGCTGGCCTGTTGAGGATACCGTAGTTGCCGAAGGCAGGTGATTGCTTGTATAATACACTTTCTGGCGGTCTTCAAAACTCATGTTACTGTTGTACCTGGTTTCAATAACCTTGTACGTGCCTAACGCCATTGCTCCGCCAACAAACGCTGTTAATAATGTTAAACCAAACTTTTTCATATTATATTCTCTTTCTTTGCTTAAGTTTATTTTCTGAGTGTCAAATTTAATACCATATAGACGCATTTGTCAATAATAAGGTATATTGTTTTTTGTTAAAAAATGTTAAATCAAACACGAGTGGTAACAGTCAATTATTTCATCCTGTTGAGTTTAACGTTAATATTCATATAACTATTGTGAAAATACATTTTTATAAATACCAGGGCGCAGGGAACGATTTTATTTTGGTTGATAACCGTAAATCTGTCATAGATCATCATAATCCGCAGTTAATTTCGCACTTATGCGACCGGCGGTTTGGCGTTGGCGCAGACGGGATCATGTTTCTTCAAAACAAGGAAGGCTATGATTTTGAGATGGTTTATTATAACGCCGACGGCCGGCCCAGCAGCATGTGCGGCAACGGCGGCAGGTGCATTGTGGCTTTTGCAAAACATCTTGGTATAATTGACAGAGAGGCAGAATTCCTGGCAGTTGACGGTTCGCACCATGCCAAAATTTCCGACTCAGGCGATTGGGTGAGTTTACAGATGATAGATGTCGACCAGGTTAATATGGATAAGGATGCTTATGTGTTAAATACCGGCTCGCCGCACTATATCAAACTGGCCGACGGCCTGAAAGAAAAGGACGTATATGCAGACGGATATGCCATTCGAAACAACGAAACCTACAAAGCCAATGGGATCAATGTAAACTTTGTCGAGCCGGTTGCCGATGGTTACTTTGTCCGCACGTTTGAGCGCGGTGTTGAGGATGAAACTTATGCCTGCGGTACAGGTGTTACGGCAGTAGCCCTCGCTATGGCCAAACATAATCACCACACCGGTGATATTAACACACCTATAAAAGTGCTGGGTGGCGATCTCAATATCCGCTTCAACTACGACGGCCAAAAGTTTACCGGTATATTTTTAGAGGGCCCGGCAGTGAAGGTTTTTGAAGGAGAAATAGATGTGTGATTGCCGTAGAGACGCAATGCATTGCGTCTCTACAATTGCATTTCTCCCATGAACCATTACCCATGAACTAACTGTTAACAATTATTTAACACAAAACATTTTTTGTTACTGCAAATTCTGATTACGTTTGAATTTTTTGTTGATGTAGCTTCTCTTAAATTTTTTATCAGAAGTTATGTTACGTGTCGACAGCAGCAAACCTTGCCGTATAATTTATGCCATAGCCCGGCACGAATACCTGTCGTACGTTATTGAGCCGCATATTGTGCAGCTAAACCCCAACGGCGAATACTCCCTAACCCACCAGCGTTTATTCTCGAATACAGCGCAGGAATTTGTACACTGCGTTGACGAAACCGACCTGAAGCTGGTTAAGATACTTGAAGAAATTGAGCAGGGCAACCTGATCAAAAAGTTCTATAAAAAGCCGATACGCCCTTTTGAGTTCTTTACCAAAATATTTAACGAGCAGCTTTTTGATATCATCAGGCCAAAAATAGAAAAACGCATGGCCGAGGCGCTAAACCTGATGGGCGACAAGCCTCTTTACCTGATGAGCAAGGAAGGTTACCCGGCCGAGCGTAAACTGCAGATCGCATCAGAACCGGCGACGGTGCTGTTCCATTTCAGGCGAAATGAAGAGGAGATCAGGTATTTCCCAACCATTAAATACCAGGGGATGCGCATTGAGTTTATGTTCAAAAACGCCGGGATCATTTGCAACCACCCGGCATGGATGCTGCTTGATGATACCTTGTATCATTTTGAGAAGGACATTGACGGCAAAAAGCTTTTCCCGTTCCTCAACAAACGCTATATAGCTGTCCCGCGCTCGTCGGAGCAATCGTATTTCGAAAAATTTGTAGTGCCGCTAATCGAAAAGCAGCATGTGTACGCCGAAGGTTTCACCATTAATACGGAGAAGTATGATGCCACCCCGGTTTTAAAACCGATATATATTGAAGGCGGCACATCGCAGCTGCAGCTGTTTTTTAAATATGCCGGTTATGTTTTTCCTTACGGTGATGAGCGGCATGTTTCGGTAAAGATGGAGCGGAACGGCGACGATTACCTGTTTCACCGCATCAAACGGTCAGTCGTTTGGGAGAAAAACAAACTGCACCAGCTCGAAGAAATGGGGTTAAAAACCGTATCGTCATTGTTCAAAAATCTCGAGGCAGACGTAAGTGACGACGATGCCGACCGCTCATTTTCTGTTTTCGAATGGATAAACCAGCATTTTGATGAGCTTGCCGACCTGGGATTCGAAATAGAACAACCCGCTTCCGACGGGCAAAAGCGGTATGTATTCGGCAACAGCAAAATCGACCTGGAGATAAAAGAGAATAATGATTGGTTTGATATTTACGCCGTGGTGTATTTTGGCAATTACCGCATCCCTTTTATACAGCTAAAAAATCATATCCTTAACCATAAAAAAGAATTCGTTTTGCCTTCCGGCGAAATAGCGGTAATACCCGAAAAATGGTTTTCGCAATACGGCAACCTGCTGCATTTTAGCGAGGGCAGCAATAACTTAAAGCTTCGGCGGCATCATATCGGCCTGGTCAACGACCTCGCCGAAGGCGAAATGGCCCATGTAACCATGAACAGGAAACTTCAAAAACTGACCGATTTTGAAGAACTGGAGGAAATAGAACTGCCGAAGCATTTTAAAGGGCATTTGCGGCCCTACCAAAAAGCCGGTTATAACTGGTTCCATTTTTTAAAGAGCTATCATTTTGGCGGCTGCCTGGCCGATGACATGGGGTTGGGTAAAACCATCCAAACCCTGGCCTTATTACAAAAGCACAAGGAAGACACAGAAGCGGCCGGCGGCAAAAGTACATCGCTGGTTATTATGCCAACGTCGTTAATATACAACTGGCTCAACGAGGCTAAGAAATTTACGCCGCAGCTGAGGCTGATGGTACATACCGGTACTTTGCGGTATAAGTCGCCGGATGTTTTTACCAATTATGATGTCGTCATTACGACGTATGGTATCAGCCGGATAGATATTGAATTAATGAAGTCGTTCTTTTTTGATTACGTGATATTGGATGAGAGCCAGAACATCAAAAATCCTTCATCAAAGTCGTTCCAGGCGGTTAAGCAATTAAAGTCCAGGTACAAGCTTATACTGAGCGGCACGCCGGTTGAAAACTCGGTTAATGACCTCTGGACGCAGATGTCGTTCATTAACCCCGGCTTATTGGGCATACAGCAGTATTTTCAAAACGAGTTTGTGACGCCCATCGAAAAGAAAAAAGATGAGGAAAAGGCTCGAAAATTACAGGCGCTGATCAAACCGTTTGTTCTACGCCGGACCAAGGAACAGGTAGCGCCCGAGCTGCCGCCTAAAACCGAGAACCTGTTTTATTGCCAGATGAGCGAAGAACAGGCATCTGTTTACGAAAAGGTAAAATCGGAATACCGCAATGAGCTGTTAAAAAGCCTGGAGGACGGCACCTTCGCCCAAACACAGATACAGGTTTTGCAGGGCCTTATAAAACTACGCCAGATCGCCAACCACCCCATAATGATCGACAAGGAATACGAAGGCGACTCGGGCAAGTTTGAAAACGTGGTGCACACCCTGGCCAATGTGCTCGAGGGAGGGCATAAAGTGCTCATATTTTCGCAATTTGTAAAGCAACTGAACATTTACCGGGAATATTTTGATGTGGAGGATATTCCATACGTTTATCTCGACGGCAGCACCCAAAACCGCGGCGACGTGGTAAAACAGTTCCAGGAAGACCCGAAAACAAGGGTATTTTTGATCTCGATAAAAGCTGGCGGCGTAGGCTTAAACCTGACCGAAGCGGATTATGTTTTCATCCTCGACCCGTGGTGGAACCCTGCTGTTGAGCAGCAAGCCATTGACCGCACGCACCGCATCGGGCAAACCAAAAATGTATTTATTTATAAATTCATCACCAAAGATTCGGTTGAAGAAAAGATACTGGCCCTGCAGCAGCGCAAGCTTAAAGTAGCCCGCTCACTTATTACTACCGAGGAAAGCTTTATCAAATCGCTTTCGGTGGAAGATATCAAGGAAATTCTTGGGTAATTTCGGAATTCCGATCCCACACGTGTGGGATCGGAATTTTACAACTGCATAGTTTTGTGGCGTTACAATTTCATCAACTCGCGGTACAATTTTTCGGTTGGCAGGCCTACCACATTGGTGTATGAGCCGTTTATTTTTTCGATCCCGATAAGCCCGATACGTTCCTGTATGCCATATGAGCCGGCTTTATCAAGTGGGTTATACTTATTTACATAATCGCGGATTTCCTTATCTGTCAACTCACCGAAAAACACTTCCGACACATCGTAAAAGGTATGGTACCCATGTTTGTACAGCAGGCATACGCCGGTAATTACCTGGTGCATCCGCCCGGAAAGCGTTTGCAGCATTTCAACCGCATGTTCTGCCGACTCGGGCTTGCCAAGTATCTTATTACCGACAACCACAATGGTATCGGCGGTAATTACGATCTCGTTTTCTATCGTTTCATCGAATGCCTGTGCTTTTTTTTCGGCAATGTAAACGGCTACTTCTTCAGATTTTAAGTTATCAGGGTAAGACTCATCAACTTCTTTTAATACCACGCGGAAGTCAATATCCATTAACTTAAGCAGTTCCTGCCTGCGCGGCGATTTTGAAGCGAGAATGATGGGGGGAAGATTCATTTTTTAGTCCATGGACCATAGTCCATAGACCATGGTAGATTTTACCAATTTAAGTGTATTTATTTATTTTCCGCTTGATATCTATGGACTATCGACCATGGTCTATGGTCCCTCCCTACCAGCTATAAGCGTCTTCAGTCAGCCATTTGCCTTGTATCTTTAATACTTTTTCAATCACATCCCTGGCGCAGCCTTTGCCCCCGGCGCAGGGTGAAACATACAGGCTGGCAGCTTTAATTTCTTCAGCCGCATCCGCGGGACAAACGGGCAAACCTACCAGCCTCATAACCTCAAGCTCTGGGATATCGTCGCCCATGTATAGCACTTGTTCGGGGCTGATACTTTTTTCTTCGAGGTAAATTTTAATTTTTTCGATCTTGGTGTGGATGCCCATGTAAACGTCTTTCACACCAAGGCTGTTCAACCTGAAAATAGCACTTTTCGACCGGCTGCCCGAAACAGCGCAAACGTTATAGCCGCATTTAACAGCTAACTGCAGCGCATAACCATCCTTAATGTTGAACGCCCGGCTTTGCTCGCCGTTTTCCTTGACATACACATTACCGTCGGTCAACACGCCATCCACATCAAAAATAAAGGTGGTAATATCTTTTAGCTTATGCAGAAATGATTCCATGTATTTATGATTGCATCAATTTAAAAGAATGATTTCACCGATTATTGATTGTTCATTCGCGGGTAGGAATTAAACAAGTAAATTACTGCCAACTATAAACTGCCAACTGCTACTGATTATCCCGCCATTCATATACCCACGCCGATTGTATCTGCTCAAGATGGCCCTCGTTTGATTCTTCGCGGGTGCCGGCAAAATTTGGAAGCGTGAGCACCCATTCCAACAGGTCGGTAAACCGGATACGGTATATCTTTGATTCGTCAAAGTCATCGCCAAACTTTTCATAAAGCTCAATGGCAATGTCTTCATGATCTTTCCAATGGATAGGTAAAGTAAATTTATTGTCTTTCATTTTTTGTCCTGGTATTAATCAATCGGTGAAATCATTCTTTTAAATCGGTGAAATCCTCATTATTAATGACCCAAAAACTGCGACTGGTTGGGCAATGTAACTTCAATATCGCCATCTATGATAACGCACTGGCAACCCAACCGCGAATTGATGCGCGGGTTTACCGCTCTGTCGATAAAATCCTCTTCCTTGTCTGATATTTCCTGGATATTATCCATGCCCTTATTTACATATACCTGGCAGGTGCTGCATCCGCAAACGCCGCCGCAATTGTGCTGTAGCTCAATACCGTTTTCAAGGCACACGTCCAATACAGATTCCCCTTCGGCAATAGGTAATTCAACGGATTCGAAGCCTTTTTCTTCAAAGTTTATTTTAACTTTAAAAATGTTCATTTGTGCAAAAGTAACAAAATTACTTGCGCCCCTGCCCTCCATTATCGTTTTTGATAATAGCCTGACTTAATAAGTTATATAACTCCTGCAACAGCGGCTCATTATGAAGCATTTGCAGGTGCGCGGCCATTGTATTTTGGTCGTTACGTTCGGCCGGCCCGGTCTGCACTTCCTGCGGGAGGTGGTTTTGAACTTTTTGAGCAGTTTCGAGTATCAACGGGCGAAGCATCTCAAATTCCAGATTTTGTTTTGCCAAAAGGTCCCGGGCGACGCCGTACAGGTAATTAGGAAAATTACAGGCAAAAACAGCTGCCAGGTGAAGCACCCTGCGCTGATCGGAATTTACCCGGTAAACATTTTTACTGATAGTTTGGGCCAACTGCTCAAGCAAAAGCGTGATGTCATTGCCGGCGCCTTCGATACAAAGCGGCACGCTGTTAAAATCCACTTCCCTGATCTTGCTGAACGTTTGCAAAGGATATAAAACACCGGCTTCAGGATTCACGGCTGATAGCGCCTCCAGGTCGGTTACGCCCGAAGTGTGCACAATCAATTTTTTATATTGGGCCAGCGTTTGCGCTGTGGGAGTAATTGCATCGTCCTTTACAGAGATGATGAACATATCTGTTTCGGGATTAATAGCATCCAGATTGTCAACCGCCTCTGCCCCGATATGATAAGCCAGCAAAGCGGCATTTTGCATATCCCTGCTATAAACCTGTATGATTTGATGCCCGGCGTTTTTAAAAGCTGCACCCATGTGAGTTGCAACATTACCCGATCCTACAATAGTAATCCGCATGGCTTTATATAATTTCTGCAGTAAATTATTTTTGAGTGTTTCTCAAATAGCGGTTTTGTTAAAAATTTCGCTGCGGACAGGTTACCTTGTATCTGTTATTGAGCAATAAGCTGATAACGATCTCGTGGCTTCCGTTACTAACCGTATTTAAAGCCGAGGTGGTAATATCGTATGAGTAGCCAACATTTATAAATGAGTTGATATTAATGCCGGCTAATACGCCAAAGGAATCATCCCTACGATAAGATCCGCCTACCCAAAACCTGTCCCTGAATGAAAATTTCGCATTAAGATCATAGGTGATGGGTAATGGCTTTATGATCTTTACCAAAAATGAAGGCAAAAGCGTTACGTCATCAGACATAAAAACCTTAAAGCCGCCTGTAAAAAAGTATTGCGGAACAGTTTTGCTTTGGTTATAGCTACTATTATTGCTAAAATACAACGTTTGAGGCAGTAACTGCTGCACCGATGCACCAAAGTAGTATTCAGCTGAATATAGCCATGCGCCTACACCCAGGTCGGGTTTCCACTGGCTGTTGTTACCGTTGGCGATAGCCGGGTCGAATGGATTTTCAAGCGTGAGCATTGACGTGTTTAAACTCACGTGATTTACACCGGCCGAAACGCCAACAGCTAAATTTAAACGGGGCGCCAATCCAAGATGGTATGAATAAGTAGCATCGATATTGGTTTGTGTTATCGGGCCGGCCTGGTCGGTCACCAGCATAAAGCCAATGCCATGGTGAGGTTCGGCAGCCATATAACCCTGTGTATATAATCTGCTTGACGGATTATCGCTGCCACTTGATGCTGATGTTGCATCGCCTTCCAGGAAATTCTTTCCAAGCGGGGCATTAACTGTTAAGTAACTTGTAACGGGAGCTCCCTGTAAGCCTGTCCACTGGCTGCGGTAACCCGCCTTAACGTCGGTGTAATTCTCTATACCTCCTACAGCAGGGTTTAACAGGTAATTGTTAAAAACATATTGCGTATACTGAGGTCGCTGCTGCGCGAAGGAGCACTGGATAACCGCAAAAAAAACAATTAATAAGTGTAAAATTCTCTTCATCGTTATCTGATAATAGTTATCCAGCCTGATAAAATTTTGCCGCCATTTTTTAGGTTTATAATATAATAATAGGTGCTGACCGGCAGTTTCGCACCCCGATGTTTTCCATCCCATGGCGTTCCGTAGCCGATGGACGAATATACCTTTTCTCCGTATCGGTTGTATACGTCAACCGTACAATTCGGGAATGTGTTAAGTTTTTCAATCACCCAGGTATCATTTATGCCGTCGCCATTTGGTGTAAACGTATTTGGAACAACAATGTTATAGACTAAATTGTTGGGGATTACTGTAATTGTAAACGTAACGGGCACCGCCAGGCACCCGCCCTCATTGGCGTTTGCTGTAATCGTCGCTTTCAGCGGGGTCCCACCGGTATTAACCGCAGCAAATGAAGGTATATCGCCGGTACCGTTTGCGGATAAGCCGATAGCTGGCGTATCGTTGACCCAACTGATAGCAGTTACGGTGCCTGTAAAGTTAACTGCATTGGTAAGCGCGCCATTTTTTACCGTTTGGTTGGCCACGGCATTTATCACCGGCGGCAGGTTTACTGTGCCGTTTACCAAAACCGTTTGAGTAACCACGCCAACAGATGCCAGTGTAACATTTCCAGATAGTTTTCCTGCAGGTGCACTTGCTGCGGAGCGCACATACATAATTACCTTATTTACAGTCCCTGCGTTTTGAATAAGGAAAATTTTATTGTTGTAACCACTGTTTGCCGAAAGAGATATTTCAAAGTTTGCCGGGGCGGTTACAGTAATGTTTTGAGTTAAATTGGCGCCTAAAATGGTAAACTGCTGAATATCAGGGCTGGCAGAGGCGATGCCTGCACACGCAGAAATTGCGCCCGTTACCGGACCTGCTACAATGGTTGGGGCGGGGTTTACCGTTATAGTAAAAGTAACAGGGCTGCCGCCGCAAGCTTTACCGCCGGTTACAAAATTGCCAAACGAACTGGGGTATAATCCGCTGGTCATCGTGGTTATTATCGCGTTTGTTGTGGTATTGATCACTGATACGGTACCGTCATTGGTGCTGGTTACATAAATCCGGCTTCCATCAGCATTTACCGATACACCGAAAGGTTGCTGGCCTACCGGGATTTTGGCAACCACCGTGTTGGTAGCGGTATTGATCACTGATACTGTATTTGAACTTGTATTTACAACATACACATGACTGCCATCCGGGCTTACGACCACACCTGCAGGGTTTGGACTCACGGCGATTGTGGCTATCACCGCGTTGGTTACAGCATTGATCACTGAAACATTGGAAGAAAAATAATTGGCTACATATATGCGGCTGCCGTCGGGGCTTACCGAAACCGCATCGGGGCTGGTTCCCACCGCAATCGTGGATATCATATGGGTTATTAAATTGATCACCGATATAGTTCCGTCATAATAATTTGCCACATACAACGTGTTGCCATCGGGGCTTACCGATACGTCCCGGGGGTTGCGGCCCACACCAATTGTCGCTATTACCAGGTTAGTCGCCGTATTGATCACCGATACAGTATTTGAATTCCCATTGGTCACGTACAACCGGCTGCCATCCGGGCTTTCCGAGAGGCCGTACGGGTTTTGGCCTACATCGATCGTAGTAATTACCGAGTTGTTTACAATATTGATTACCGAAACCGTATTTGAACCATTGTTTGTCACATACATCCTGCTGCCATCGGGACTTACCGATAAACCATAGGGGTGAAACCCAACCGTTATGGTGGATTGAACCTTATTGGTTTGGAGATCGATAACCGATATAGTATTTAAATTGATATTTGCCACATAGGCAAACTCGGACGAGGCCGGGGTAGCCGTAACAGTAGCTGTCACCGGTTTGTTGCTGGTGCTTATCGCGGTAAACGATGGGATGTCGCCGCTGCCATTCGCCGCAAGACCAATACCAGGCGTATCATTAACCCAATTAATAATGCTGGCCGAGCCCGAAAAACCAATTGCCGTTGTGGCCGTGCCGCTAGTGACTGTTTGGTTGGCTACATTATTTATTAAAGGCAGCCGATTTACTCTTCCGTCTATCACCACATCTTGCATAACTGCTCCCGGCGAAGTAAGTACTACATCACCGGATACTTTTCCCGCCGGTGCAGTAGCGGCCAACCGCACATATACAACGATATTGCTTACTGTGCCGCCGGATTGGTTAAGCACAACACTACCGGCGAAGCCGCTTGCCGGGGCTAACGACACTTCAAAACCCGCAGGCGCAGTTGCCGTAATATCGCCGGTCAGATTACTAGCCGACACCGTGAACTGCCGTATATCAGTACTTGCAGAGGCTGTACCCGCGCAGGTAGAAATAATACCAGTGGCCACAGTGGCTATGATGGCTGGCGGCGAGACCGGGGCAGGATTTACCGTAATGGTAAATTTAGTTGCTATGCCGCTGCAACTTACACCTGGCGTCAGAAAGTTGCCAAAGGAATCGGCCACCTTACCGATGGGGCAGGTGGAGACCACCGCGTTGCTTACGGTGCTGATGGCTGAAACATCGCCCGACCCTTCATTCGTTACATACACCAGGCTGCCATCAGCGCTTACCGACACGCCTATTGGTGTTGCGCCGGCTATTGAAGCTGTTACCATATTGGTTATGGCATTAATTACTGAAATATTGCTTGACTGTAAATTTGCCACGTACACCCGCGTGCCATCGGGACTCACTGAAATGCCGGTGGGATATGTACCAACTGCAATCGTTGCTGTCACGAGGTTGGTGGCAGTGTTAATGACCGAGACAGTATTTTCCCGGGAATTTGAAACATAGGCCCTGCTGCCATCAGGGCTGAAAGAAATGCCGTAGGGTTCGGAACCGACTTTGATCGTAGCTGTAACTGCCTGGGTCGCGGTGTTAATCACAGAAATGGAATTAGCGTTAGCATTGGCCACATACACGCGGGAACCATCCGGGCTAACTGATATGCCAATAGGAAATAGATCCACAGGAATGGTGGCCGTCACCATATTGGTTGCGGTATTGATTACCGAGACCGTGTTTGAAATAGTATTAGCCACATACGCCCGGCTGCCGTCAGGGCTTACAGATATGCCAAATGGATTTATACCTACCGGCAGTGTAGCTATAACAACATTCGTTGCAGTATTAATAACAGAAACAGTATTCGACAGCGAATTTGTGATATATACGCGGCTGCCATCGCCGCTTACGGATACACCAACAGGGTTTTTTCCAACTGGTATCGTGGCTATGACTGAACTAGTGAGTGTGTTCACGACCGAAACGGTATTATTATCGCTTGCTATATATGCCAATCCCGAGGATTGTGGCGTAGCTGTAATTGTTGCCGTTACGACGCTGCTGCCTTTATTCGCAGTTGTAAATGCGGGAATATTACCCGTGCCGCTGGCAGCTAACCCTATTCCCGGCGTATCATTTACCCAGGTAAAGGTGTTGGCAGTACCGGCAAAAGTAATTCCCATGGTGACGGTGCCGCTTGTTAGTGTTTGATTTGATACCGGCATGATCGTGGGCAACGCGTTCACTGTGCCGGCTACAGTTACGTTTTGGGTTACCGCTCCGGCAGATGTTAGTGCAACATTTCCGGATATATTTCCCGCCGGTGCAGCAGCGGCCGAACGGACATATACAACCACATTGCTTACTGAGCCGACTGATTGGTTAAGCAAAACACTATTGGCAAAGCCACCTGCCGCAGTTAATGACACCTCAAAACCGGGGGGTGCGGTTGCCATGATATTCCCGGTTAGGCCGCTGCCCGACACAGCGAATTGCTTGATGTCCGGGCTTACAGAGGCTGTACCCACGCAGGCGGAGATATTGCCTGTGGCATTGGTGGCTGTAATGGCGGGAGGTTTGGCATTCGGCGATGGGTTTACAGTAATGGTAAAGGTAACAGGGGTACCATTGCAAACAGGGCCGTTTAATAAAAAATTGCCGAATGATTGCGGATTATTTCCTACTCTCACAGATGCGGACACAGGGGAGGAAGACGTAGCATTAGCAACATCGACAACTGATACGAAGCCTTCATTGTTGACTACATATACCTTACTATTATCGGGACTAACCTCCAGTCCATAGGGGCTGCTGTTCGTCAACCTGGCAAAAGAATATATTGCCTGTGCGTTAACAGCAATAATTGCCACCGAATAGCCATGTGAATCGGCAACATATACAAACTTCCCGTCGGGGCTGGCGGCCACTCCCGTCGGGTCGATCTGGTAAGTGATATCCAACTGAATTTTTGCTGCTACCGCGTAAGTTAAGGCATTAACGATCGACAAATAATTAGAACCATTGGAAACATACAATTGATTTCCATCCGGGCTGATCGCGATGCCAACCGGGTGCACCCCTATTGAAATAGTGCCTATTACAATATCAGATGCGGTGCTGATCACCGAAACAGTGCCGTCACCATAATTTGTCACATATACCCTGCTTCCGTCCGGGCTAACAACCAGGCCGGCAGGTTGCATCCCTACCGGGATAATTGATTGTACTGTATTGCCGGATGTTTTAATCACCGATACTGTACCATCATTTGAATTTGCAACATATAACTTATCACCTCTAGGCGTACCCATTAGGCCCCCTGGGCCCGAACCTACGGGAATTGTTGAAATAACCGTATTGGTAGCCGGATCAATAACTGATACCGACGCTGACCCCTGGTTTGAAACATACACCCGGCTTCCATTGGAACTTACGGAAACATTTGTAGGTGCTACCCCTACGGGAATAGTCGCTATGACAGTATTAACGGCAATGTCTATTACCGAAATATTGTTGGATCCGGCATTGGCAATATACGCAAAACCCGAAGCTACCGGCGTGGCTGTAATGGTAGCTGTAATGGGGCTATTCGTATTATTAACTGCGGTAAACGAAGATATATTACCCGTACCGCTTGCCGGCAGGCCTATGCCGGGGTTGCTATTTACCCAGTTATAAACACAACCGGTTGCGGGAAAAGTAACTGGTGATACGGCTGAGCCATTCACGACAGTTTGGTTGGTTTGCGCCCATAAATTGTAATGTGCCGAAAAAAAACACATTATTATACCCATCACACGTAAACATCTAATCATAGGCCGGGGTCACATTGGAAGCGAAATATAAGCAAACATTCTTATTTTATCGTACAATGGTCACGCTTCCCGCTATAACCTTGCGGCCGTTTTTAGGGTCGATCACATAATAAAAGGTTCCGGATGGTAAAACAGCGCCGTTGTATGTTCCGTCCCATGGAGTTGTATAACCAATGGATGAAAACACTTTTTTTCCGTACCGGTCAAATATTTCTACGGTATTGCCGGGGTAAGTATTTAGATAAAGAATATTCCAGGTGTCATTTATGCCATCGCCGTTTGGTGTAAAAGTGTTGGGAATCACCGGATATTTCAAGACGCTCACATTTACCTCCGAAGCGGCCGAACAGCCTTCGGAATTGGTAACCACCAGTTTGTAAGTGGTGTTTATCGTAGGGGTTACTGTTGGGTTCAATATATCGTCATGGTCAAGCCCCGTCGACGGGAACCACTTATAGGTAAGGTTATCACCGCCGGCCGTGGCTTTAATTTTTTCTGAGCCTCCTTCAAGCATAAAAAAATCGGAGCCCGCCGAGACCGTTGGCGCGGGCCTCACGGTAACTTGCTGGCTGGTTGAATAATCACATCCGTTTTGCGCGGTAAATGTATAATTTATAGTGAATTTGCCGACCCCGGCTGTTGCCGGATTAAACAGGCCGGTTGACGATATGCCCCGCCCGGTAAAAACGCCCGAGCCGGTAAAGCCATTTGTGTTTTCGATAACCTGAACCGGCTGATCGCCCTGGCACAACGAACCCAAAGCGGATAATGTGACAAACGGGTTAGCCTTTACGGTGATGGTTTGCTGCGTTGAGCTAACGCAGCTTATGCCCGAATAAACATCCATTTTTACCAGGTACGACTTAGAGGCCGGCGTATTAAATAAGCCGTAATTGTGACGATACAAACGATTGGCGGGCAGGCTGTCTTTATTAAAAACAACAGCGTTTTCCGGGTTATTGTTATAATCAAAATACCAGATCACTTTGGTTATGTTGCCAAAGTTTACGGTCGACTGATCCTGGAAAACGACATCGTCAATACTGCATAAATTATTACTGTTAACTACTGAAAAAGCAGCAACCGGGATATCGCCATTTACCGTAAACGGCTGGGTTTTCGAAAAAATGCACCCGCTGGCCGACTGCACGGTTAATGTCACATTATAATTTCCGACCTGGGTATACTTATGCGATGGGTTTTTAAGCGCCGACGTGTTGGGATTGACAGCCTTCGCGTTTGGGTCGCCAAAATCCCATAAATAGGTAAAGCCAGATTCAGATCCGTCGGCAATGGTACTTTTATCGGTAAACTGCGCAAACGCATCGTTCAGACACACATCGGGCAAGCTAAAATCAACCGCCGGGGCTGGGCTAATGGTAATCACCTGAACAGGTGTAACGTTTGAGCAGCCCCTGTCGGTAAACACGGTTAACTTTATGGAATCTGTTCCGGCGGCGGTATAAATATGGTTAACCGGTTTATTATTGGCCAGCGTATCGCTTTTACCATCGCCGTAGTTCCATATCCATTGTGTTATCTTGCCGTCGACCGAGGTTGACTGGTCGGTAAAAGTAACAGCCTTGCCCGCACAGGCAGGTGCCGACATCGTGAAATTAGCGACAGGTTTATGATTTACATAAATTACCTGGGATGTATCTGTTCCGCAGCCGTTGACGTTTGTCACGGACAATGTCACTTTATAATTGCCTGGGTTAGCATAGATGTGTTTAGGATTTTGCTGTGCCGAGGTGGTGTTATCGCCAAAATCCCACAGCCAGGTTTTTATTAAACTGCCGTTAACATTTGTTTTATCGGTAAACTGTGTCGAGTCTGTTAAACATACAGTGCTTACCCCGAAGGAGGAGGCGACCGGCGGCGCCGAAATGTTAAAGTCAAATTCGATTGTTTCGGCACTTCCGCAGGTACTTGCAAAAGGGTCAAAAACAGTTGCCACAACAGAGGTATCGCCGGATTGCGTGTAATTAACTATTTTATAATACTCGTACTTATACAAGGTTTGTGTTCCTTTTGTTACCGTTGATATTACCTGCGGATTACTATCAGTATACGTTGTGCCGTTTTTAATATCCCACACAATCTTTGTAGTTTGGTAAGGCAATGTCAGCTGCAATTTATAGCTTACACCGATACAGCCGTTGGCCTGTGTAACGGTGTCGTTAACGGGGTTCGCTAACGTAATGTTTTTATTCAGATCTTGAAGATTAGTGCCCGCCGCATATCCGTATGATTCGACCTGGCCAAAACCGTAAGCAATCGCATTAAAGCCATCGCCCGCGCTCAGGGTGTGCGTACCCTGGCTGCCTGATGACACCTGCACATCCTGGGGGCCATGCTGAACAGCAATAGCGGCGTAAGAGTATAATGGATTGCCCGGAACCGGTGTAAAACTGGTATATGAAACGCCGTCGAGCATAAATGTAGGAACCGCGCTCGTCTTTATCACCACATTAATAAAGCTGTTAAGAATTTGATAATTACCCGTTGAATACAAGGTTACATGATCAAGCGTTTGTTCCAGCGGATTTAAATAGATCATTTCCGGGTCACCAGTGTCACTTGAAAAGACGCCGCAATCTATCGTGTTGTCTTGGGTAACAGAATATTGAACTACCTGTATCGGCTGGTCGGCGGTGATGACATTCGGCTGTTGCGACGAAAATTCATAATACCCATTACTGAAAGAGGTTAACGGGATGACGGTTGCGTTTACTTTTACATTCGGATTGGAGGTGGCTGCCGGGTTACTTAGTATAATTCTGAATACATCATAATTCCTTGAAGCAAGCGGCACAGTGATATAACTTTTTCCCCACGATGCGGTAGGGTATACCTGCTGAAAAAGGTTGTCGGAAGTCGTATATTTTGGATTGCACCCTACTTCGATCTTTGAACTGCCCGAAAAAACGGCGACACGGGTGCAGCTACCGGTTGCTGAATTGACTGAAGTAATAGTCGTTCCCGTAAGGTCATCAGATGACAGCCCCTGGTATATTTCCCCTTTTTTCAAATTCACGGTAAAGGTTACCCCGGCCGCATTACCATCAAGCAAAGTAGCTTTCGGTTTGATTTGAACACTTGTATTATCTTCGGTAGCAATAACTATAAAAGCGGAATAGGCGGGGTTATTTTTGCCGGCGTTTGATTGCTGGGTATAGTTTATCGAAAAATAATCTTTTCCTAGTGTGCTTACGGGCAATAATAAAGTGGCCCCGGAAACTGAACGGGCATAAATATGCGCATAGATGGCAACCGGTTTCAGCGAAGTGATGTGTATACCCTTATTGGCAACCCCGGCCGAACTTAAATAAGCCGGCGGCGGTATGGTTATGATGGTTACCTGGTTAGCAGTAACGGTAAAGGGAATTGGCAAAAAACTCCCGTCCGCTATGGCCACAGTGCCCGATGTATTAACGGCAGATGTGATATACAAGCTCATCAAGCTTTTGTTATCAGTGCCATTCCCATCTGTGCTTGCGCCGCTGTTATGAAGCATATAAGCGGTCCAGAATTCTGTCCCGCTGTTGGTGGTGTTTTGCGGTCGCGCCGTAAGCGTACAACAAATTAAAATGGCTATTACCGTTACTGAACGTACAAATATTTTCACCCTACTCAACCGGATTATGTCCCATTATTAATTGCAACTACAGAAACAAGCCTTTAAAAATACATAAAGCTTTGAATGAAAATAGGATAGCACGAAAAAAAATGATTGGAGAGGCCGGGATTGTTAGTCAAAATATAATATTAAACACGCTACGATACAATTTCAAAAAAACTTATCCGGGTTAGGCACCAGGTTTAAAAACTTTCCAAAATTCTCGGCGTAGTGCGATTGATCCAGCTTGTAATAGAAGGCGCCTTTTTTTGACGAGACTTTATCTTTTTCGGCCAGTTTAACCAGCAACCCGGTCGATAATAATTTGCGGCTGAAATTGCGGTCGTCAAATTTGGTATCATAAACCCCTTCGTAAAGTGCCTGTAGCTGCGGAATAGTAAATTTTTCGGGCAGCAGCTGAAATAAAATAGGGTGCAGGGCAGCCTTATAGCGTAATTGCCGCTGGGCAAGCTTTACCATTTCGGCATGGTCAAATATCAGGTCCGGCATATCTTTTAGCAGGAACCATTCGGCATGGTACTCGTCGTTGATCTGCTTTTCATATTGGTGGATGTCGATCAGCGCGAAGTAGGCTATGGACAACGTCCTCTCCACCGGGTCTCGGCCGGGCTTGCCAAATACCTGGAACTGCTCCATGTATACATTTTTTAAACCGGTGCGCAGCTCCAGCACGCGGTTGGCAGCATCTTCGGGCGTTTCAGCAGGCTGAATAAAGCCGCCCATCAGGCTCCATTTATCTTTCTCAGGTTCAATATTGCGCTGCACCAGCAGCAATTTTAAATGCCATCCGTCAAATCCGAAAATAATACAGTCAGTTGCGACCAGTATTCGTTTTTGACCAGTATATCTCTGCATAATCGGGTTAATAGTTTATTTACAAGTGTAAAAAAAAAAATGGAGATTGGAGGTTAGAGACTGGAGATTAGAGGTTAGAGATTAGTTTTAGCCCGGGAAGAGAATTGAAGTAATTTGATCTCCCAATTTAACCTACTGTCTACTGCTATTGCAAACCGCAAACTGCTAACTCACTCTTTTTCCCTTCAGCAGCATATCCATCGCGTGGTCAAACGAGCCGGCGCGGATAACCTCGCCGGAATTGACGAAAAATATCTCGTCTGCATTTTCAATGGTATTTAAACGGTGGGCTATAATTACCCGCGTGGTTGTAGCGGGCAATTTGTTCAAAATGTCGCTGAGCAATTTTTCGGTTATGGTATCGATATTGGCTGTTGCTTCGTCTAAGATCAGCAATTCGGGATTACGCAATACAGCCCGCATAAATGCGATCAGTTGTTTTTGGCCCAGGCTTATGCTGTCGCCGCCCGAGGTAACGTTTGTGTCGAGCCCGCTTTCAAATATCGCCAGCAAACTGCTCAGGCTGGCCTCGCGTATTACCTGCTCCAGTTGTTCGTTGGTATAGTTAACATATTGCTCGTTGCCGTACAATATATTTTCCCTTACCGTTCCGGTAAACAAAAACGGCTCCTGTAAAATAAAGCCTATCTTTTTGGTACGATCAACCGGCCGGTACGTTCGTATATCCCTGCCGTCAAGCAATATCATGCCTTTATTGGGGTCATACAAACGTGCGATCAACGATGCGGTGGTTGTTTTGCCGCCACCAGTAGGGCCAACCAGTGCGTAAGTTTTACCCCGCTCCAGTTTAAAATTGATGTTATGCAATATTTCCCTGTCATCATCATATCCGAAATGCACATTTCTGAACTCTAAAAAAGAAGGCGACAGCTCCTTTACCTTTTTATCGATGGTGACAATGTCTGTTTCGAGCGCCAGTATCTGCGCGATGCGGTCCCACCCTGCCATAGCGGTCTGGAAACTTGTCCAAAGAGCCGCCAGCTGCCGGAGCGGGTTATAGAATTGGTTGGTATACGAAAAATAACTTACCGCAAACACACCGGGGCCAAGTTGACCGTGGGATACCAGGTATATACCGTATACCAGGACGATCAATTGAGCAAAGCTCGAAAACAATGCATAAACCGGGACATAACTGTTATTGGCAATGCCTGCACCTATTGCGCTTTCATAGTTTTGTGTATTAACCTCTTCAAATCGCTTCCGGAAATAATCGCGGCGGTTAAATGCAATGATCACCTTAAAATTATTCAGGCTTTCCTGTATTTCGCCACTCATACCGCCAACACTTTTCAGGTTACGGGCATTTTTCCGTTTTACCCATGGCGACGTTAAACTCGTAAATACCAGGATGGTCACTGCCGGAACAAGTGTTGCTGCGCCGAGCTTAATATTAACTGACAGCAGGAATATGCCTGCCCCTATCATTACAGCGATACTCCCGATAAATTGCATTAACGATTGCGAGAAAAACTGGTTTAGTTTGTCGGTGTCATTATTGATCCGCGATATCAGGTCGCCTGCTTTATTCTGGTTGAAAAACCCGACAGGCAGCAGCTGCAATTTATTAAAGATAGAGTTGCGAAGCGTAAACAGCATGCGTTGCCCCACCCCACCCATCAGCATGGTTTGCAAATAACTGGTTAACAACGCCACCAGGTACATACCCAGCAACAGCGCACAATTTATCAGTACGCCATGATAATTTTTATGCGGCACAAAAATATACTTGTCAATGGTGTGCCCGATGATAAGCGGGCCAAGCAAACTCAATGTTGAATTAACCACGATAGCCAGCGTAGCCAGTACGAGGTTCTTTCGTTCGTGCGATATCAGCTGCAACAACTTGTTTAGTGACGACCACGTCGACGATTTTGGGGCATTCGCCTGCAAGTCATTTAAATTATACTTCATAATTGCTGGTGCTTTGCTGCGAATTAAATATCTGCACGTATTCCGGACTGGTTTTCATCAGTTCATCGTGTTTGCCGCAGGCAACAATTTCGCCCTGCATCATCAGGATGATCTGGTCGTAATGCTCAACCGATGCTATTTTTTGCGTTACCGATATAAGCGTTAAGCCGGGGTAATTTTTTTGCACGTTGGCTAATATTTTGCCTTCGGTGCTTGAGTCAACACGGGCGGTAAAATCATCCAGCAATAAAACTTTAGGGTTAATTGCCAGCGCCCTTGCCAGCATAATGCGTTGTTTTTGCCCGCCCGAAAGACTTGAGCCGCGCTCCGAAACAATGGTACTTAGCTTATCGGGCAAACCGTTGATAAATTCACGCAGCTCGGCGGTATCAATCGCTTTTTCTAAGGATTCGTCCGTAACGGTGTCGCTAAACGCAATGTTTTCGCGGACGCTCATATTAAAAATAATACTGTCCTGGAAAACAAACCCAACCTGGCTGTGGAACGATTCGCTATTGTAATCATCAATAGGCCGGCCGTCAAACAAAACCTCGCCCGAATTCTGCTTTATCAAACCGGTCAGCAAATAAAGCAATTGCGATTTTCCGGCAGCCGTAGGGCCTATCACCGCGATCTTCGACCCGGCGTCGACTTTGAACGATATTTGTTTTAAAGCTGGTTTTTGTCCGTAGATGATCGAAACATCCTTTAGTTCGATATCGCCTTTTAAATTTTCGGTGACTGAGCCGTCGGGCGGGGTATCCGGCATATTCAAAACGGTGGTGATCCGCTGAAATGATGCCGTGGCCTGGGCTATAATATTGCTCATAAAACCGATGATCAGTATCGGGAAAATAAGCTGGGCAAGGTAAAGATTAAAAGAGGTAAACTCGCCCAGGCTCATGGTATTATTTATGATAAAATGGCCTCCCAGCGCTAAAATGCTAAGCGCGGCCATGCTGGCCGTGAATGTAATAACCGGTATAAGCCCGGCAAAAAGCCGTAAAATAGAAAGGCCAATATCGCGCGCCTCTGCATTCGCCTTTAAAAATTTGTCGAATTCCAGTTGCTGGGAATTGATAACACGTATAAGGGCCGACCCCAGGATACTTTCGTTAATAACTTTGTTAAGCCAGTCGATAACGCCCCGGCTCTTAATAAACAGCGCCCTTACTTTTTTGAGTACATAAAAAAATGTCCCGCCGATAATAGGGATAATGGACATCACGCAAAACGCCAGCTTCCAATTAATGGTAAGCAAAAGTATACTCGCGCCGACAATGATAAATACCGATGAAACGATAGAAACCAGTGCCTGCGATACAAACAGCTTAATGGAATCAACATCGGCAGTAAGATTGGTCAGCAGTTTTGCCGGGGTTACCTGCTCGATGAATAAATTATTTTGCCGTGATATTTTGTCGGAAAGCCGGGCACGAAGGTCGCGTGCCATCTTTTCGGAAGTGTAAGTTTGGATGATCGTTTGCAGGAAACCGAATACAAAGATGAACAATACAGCCAGTGAGAATTGAATGACCGTGGGATTGATGTCAAAATGCTTCCGTGCCACCATGCTATGGAAATAACCGTCTATCCCGTGCGAAATGATCTTGGGCAGCCACAAGTTAACGCTGTTGCTAAAAAGTGCGAACAGGATGAGCAGGGTAACCAATCCCGAATATGGTTTTAACAGGCTAAAAATACCCGGCGGTTTAGGTTTGCTGCCCTCGTTTTGGCTCATCAGTTACTAAAATTAATGTATGGGTAAAAATAACAATGTATTGCTATTTATCTATAGGGGCAATTAAAATATTGTCTGAACCGCTGATGTTCAAGCCCCTCCCCTTTTGGAGAGGGCTCGGGTGAGCTGGTTATAGTCCGTTATTTGCCAGTTTAAAAATGGTGAACAGATGATGAGCCTCGTGCAGCAGGAAAAATTCGGTCCATTCAACAATTGTCAGCTTGCCAAACGCAGGGTGGTTGCCGGTACGGTTAAGTTCGGTTTCGGATAAACCGGTAATTCTTTCAAAGATAGTTTCCCGGCCTGCGCCCAGTTTTTCAATAAGCTTGCCGGTAGAAAATTCACGCCAGATGTTAAATGAATTGTCCTCTTCTGCCTTGTAACGGCCGAAGGAAGGTTCGTTTGCGGATAAAATGGTATTGACCCGCTCCAGAAATACCGGCTGGTATTTAGCCAGGTGGGCAATGTTGTCGTGAATATTCCATTTGCCTGATTCCAAACGATAATGCAATTGTCTTTCACTCAGCTTTGCAATAATAGGCCCAATAGCTGTATGCTGGCTTTTTAAACGCTCCGATAAAGAGGGATAGATCATTCAAAATTCCTTTTTGGCCGCGACCTGATAATTGCCTCGGCGATCTCCACAACCTGCTTATTTAATTTATTTAAATGTTCGTCATAAGATTTATTCTCCGACCTGGCGGTAAGTTTGGCAACCTCGCGCAACAACACCTCCATTTTTGCCGAATTTACGGCGCTTTCAACTAAAAGTTTATTGATAGCCTCCTCGGCTGAGTATTCTGATTCACCGTTCATGTTGCTGGAATTAATTGTTAAAACGAAGTACCAACGAATGTAACCCTTATCTGTTTTATTAAGGAAAATAAATTCATTTTTGTACCTGCGGCATCGCCCACATAAACTATTACGACATAATGACCCTAAACTTTAACCCGCAGGCTGATTACATCCTCGAAGACGACCGCGTACTGTTACGCCCTTTGAAGGAGGCCGACCTCGAATTTCTTTTGCCTTACGCCCTGAACGAACCCGATACATGGAAATATTCCTACATCAGCGCTAAGGGTGAGGATGGTATGCGAAAGTATATACAGGACGCGCTGGAGAGTAAACAAAGCGGCATTGAATACCCGTTTATTGTTTTCGACAAACAAACCGGCGAATATGCAGGCAGTACCCGTTTTTATGACATCCGGCCTGTATTGCAATCGCTCCAGTTAGGTTATACCTGGTATGGCGAAAAATTCCGGGGAACAGGATTGAACAAGCACTGCAAGTTTTTACTGCTGCAATTCGCGTTTGAAACGCTGAACGCTGAGCGTGTTGAGTTCAGGGCCGATGCCCGGAACGGGCGCAGCATAGCTGCTATGAAAAGCATCGGCTGCATCCCCGAAGGCATTTTGCGGAGCAACATGCCGCTTGAAGACGGCGGCCGCAGGGATTCAATTGTTTTAAGCATTTTGAAGGATGAATGGGAGAGTTCAGTTAAGGACAAGTTGATTGAGTCGATTAGGTTGATTAAGTGAGCGGTTGATTCATTTATTGTCCCTGTCGCAGTTTTTGTCGCAGTGTGTCGCAGTGCGACACTTATCCGATCCAATAAAAAAACCATCCTTTTGTCATTCTTTTTAATTTCCGGAATTTTTTAGGCTATGTGGCGCGATAAATGGATATTTACGAAACCTGCTTAAGTAACAAAACCAGGCTGAAATTATCTATTACTATAAAACATTGCTGTGGAAAATATCCTGAGTATTAAAAATCTGACTAAAACCTACCAAAGCGCCGGGCGAACGCTCACGGTGCTGGATGATATAAACTTTTCCGTTGCCGCCGGCTCAACCAATGCCATTGTCGGCCCGTCGGGAAGCGGGAAAACGACCTTACTGGGCCTGTGCGCCGGGCTCGACCGGCCTACTTCGGGTTTGGTCGAATTGAACAACATCAACCTCGGCAGTTTGAGTGAGGACCAGCGCGCCCGGGTACGCAACCAGCATGTTGGTTTTATTTTTCAAAACTTCCAGCTGTTGCCTACGCTAACAGCTTTAGAGAACGTAATGGTACCGTTGGAACTTCGCGGCGAAAAAAATATCAGGGCGCGATCACTCGAATTGCTGGACAAGGTGGGCCTGTCCGACCGCGGGCATCACTACCCTGCGCAACTGTCCGGCGGCGAGCAGCAGCGGGTTTCGCTGGCCAGGGCCTTTTCAAATGCGCCGCAAATATTATTCGCCGATGAGCCCACCGGCAACCTGGATGCCGAAACCAGCGAGAAAGTGGTCAAACTCATCTTCGATTTGAACCGGGAAGCCGGCACAACGCTGATCCTGGTTACCCACGACCTTGAACTGGCTGCCAAAACACAACGCATCCTGCGCATAAAAGGCGGTAGGCTGGCGGCTGATCAATTGGTTGAAAATGCATAACCCGGCCATGGAGAATAACCCCGTAAATACCAAAAGGAGAGTCAACCTCCCCTGGCTGTTTGAAATGGCCTGGCGCGATAGCCGCCGCAACCGGTCGAGGCTGATGCTTTTTATTTCGGCTATTATATTCGGCATAGCGGCGCTTGTAGCCATTTATTCCTTCAGGTATAACCTGGAGAACGATATCAATGCCCAGGCAGCCACGCTCATCGGCGCTGATCTTGAAATATCCGCGGGCAAGCCTGCCGACGCATCCATAAAACCATTGCTCGATTCATTAGGCGTCCAACGCTCGCAGCAGCGCAGCTTTGTTTCGATGATCTATTTCCCGAAAAGCAAAGGTACCAGGCTGGTGCAGGTTCGCGCATTACAGGGTGGCTTTCCTTACTATGGCAGTTTGGAAACGACACCTGTGCAGGCGGGGCAAAACTTCAAAACCGGCAAAATGGCGCTGGTGGATAAAACGCTGATGCTACAGTTTAACGCCCGGGTAAATGATTCAATAAAAGTCGGGAATGTTACCTTTTTGATCGCCGGCGTTTTAAACAAAGCACCCGGGCAAACCGGCATCACGTCGGGCATTGCGCCGCTGGTTTACATCCCGCTGCAATACCTTGAGCAAACCGGCCTCACAAAAAAAGGCAGCCGCATCAATTTCAGCTATTTTTATAAATTCGACCGCGCTGTAAATGCCGATAAGCTGGTTAAAAGCATCGGCCCCAGGCTCGACAGGGCCGGGATGAACTACGAAACCATCGAAACACGCAAAGAAGGTACAGGCCGCTCTTTTGCCGATCTTACCCGCTTCTTATCGCTCGTCGGTTTTATTGCATTACTGTTGGGTTGCGTTGGTGTAGCCAGCGCCATTCATATCTATATTCGCGAAAAAATTGCATCCATCGCCATTATGCGCTGCTTGGGTGTTAAAGCCTCCGAAGCATTTCTGATCTATCTTATCCAAATCGTCGGCATCGGCATCATCGGTTCATTGACCGGCGCTTTCCTGGGCACTTTTATCCAGCATATTTTGCCCATGGTGATGAAGGACTTTTTGCCGCTTACCATATCTACCGATATATCGTGGCTGGCCATCGGGCAGGGTGTTTTGCTGGGGATCATCATCTCCATCCTGTTTGCTTTGCTGCCGCTTATCTCCATCCGCAACATTTCTCCGCTGAATACGCTCCGGATATCCTACGAAGAAATTAACCTGGTACGCGATCCGTTGCGCTGGCTGGTTTACGTATTGATCATATTATTTGTAGTCACATTTACCTACTTCCAGCTGGGCAGTTGGGTGGGCAGCCTGTTTTTCACCATCGGCATATCTATCGCGTTTATGATACTGGCGTTTACCGCCTGGCTGCTCATGAAGATCATGCGGCTGATCATCCAAAGCTCGTGGAGCTACTTGTGGCGGCAGGGTTTTGCCAATTTATACCGGCCCAATAATCAAACCATTATCCTCATCGTATCCATCGGCTTAAGCACCGCCTTTATTTGTACGCTTTTCTTTATCCAGGGCATCCTTATTAACCAGGTTAACTTGTCATCCGGCGGCAGCCAGTCGAATATGATACTGTTCGATATACAAACCAGCCAGAAAAAAGCCATTGCCGATCTTACCCGGCAGCAGGGATTGCCTGTGCAGCAGCAGGTGGCTATTGTAACCGTCCGCATTGAAAAGATAAACGGCAAAACTGCCGAAGAAGTAAAAAAAGACACTGCGTCAAAAATATCACCGCATGCCTTCAGCAACGAGTACAGGGTAACCTTCCGGGACACGCTTACGCCGTCCGAAAAGATACTAACAGGCGCCTGGATCGGTAAGGCCGAACCGGGCAAGGAAGTGCCGGTTTCAGTGGAAGAACATTTTTCGTCGCGCAACCACCTTAAAGTTGGCGATCACCTGGTTTTTAACGTGCAGGGTGTCAGCGTTCCGGCTGTTATAGCCAGCACCCGCCAGGTAAACTGGAACCGGATACAAACCAACTTCCAGGTCGTGTTTCCAACAGGGGTATTGGAAGCAGCTCCTCAGTTTCATGTGCTGCTTACACATGTGTCCTCTCCCCAGGTTTCAGCCAGGTTTCAGCGGGCCGTTGTGCGCGCCTTTCCGAATGTTTCCATCGTCGACCTGGGATTGGTATTAAGCGTGGTGAATGATCTATTGGATAAGATAAGCTACATCATCCGGTTTATGAGCGCGTTTAGCATTATTACTGGTATTGTGGTGCTGATAGCCTCGGTAAGAATAAGCAAATACCAGCGCATACAGGAAAGCGTTTTACTGCGTACCCTGGGCGCCAGCGGCAAACAGATTTTTGCCATCACGGCTTTGGAATATTTATTTTTAGGTACGCTATCGGCATTAACTGGTATTGTAATTGCGGCCACCGGTAGCTGGCTACTGGCAAAATACAGCTTCGAAATACCATTTAATATAAATGTATTGCCGGCCGTAATTTTGTTTTTTATTATAGCGTTATTAACTGTGGTTATAGGGCTGTTAAACAGCCGGGGCGTATTGAATAAACCGCCGTTAGAGATATTGCGAACAAATGTGTAGAGACGCAATACTTTGCGTCTCAAACGAACGACATTGAGAATGAAACGGTAGAGACGCAATGCATTGCGTCTCTACGAATATTTAAGAGATGCACCAAAAAAAGTTAATCAATTTTCTATTTATAGCTTTACTGTTCGCGGCGTGCGGTCAAAAAAAACCGGCGGCTGTTCAACCAGAATCATTGGGCATCCCATCCGAAGATTCTTCATCCACAAAAACCATCTTGTTTTTTGGCGACAGCCTTACCGCGGGGTATGGTTTGGATGACCCGTCGGAGGCGTTCCCCGGTGTGGTTCAAAATAAGATCGACTCGGCCAAACTGCCGTACAAAATCGTCAACGCGGGTGTAAGCGGCGAAACAACTGCAGGCGGCAAAGGCCGGATAGGCTGGATACTGAAGCGCAAAGTGGATGTTTTTGTATTGGAGCTTGGCGCGAACGACGGCCTGCGCGGCATACCCATTGCCGAAACCACCCGGAATCTGCAAGCTATTGTCGACAGCGTAAAAACAAAATACCCAAAAACCAAACTGGTTTTGCTTGGAATGCAGGTTCCGCCTAATATGGGCCCTGTGTATGCAAATGGTTTTAAAACGATATTTTATGACCTCGCCGCAAAAAACAAAATGGCCCTGGTGCCATTCCTTTTAAAAGGCGTGGGCGGCGTACCGTCATTGAACCAGGCCGACGGTATCCATCCTACAGCGCAGGGCGCTAAAATTGTAGGTGCAAATGTTTGGGAAGTGCTAAAGCGGATACTATAATGGATTGGATTTGACAACTTTCAAAAAGTTGTCAAATCTTTCCGGAACTCATTTGCTATCTTCGCGGCAAAAGTATCCACCATGGAAAAAACGAAATTAACGATAAACAATAACGGATCAGTAAAAGTAGAAGGCGACTTTGAAATTGTAGATATGCAGGGCAACCAGTATGGCTTGCAGGGCCGCACCATTGTATCACTTTGCCGCTGCGGCAGGTCGGCCAATAAACCTTTTTGCGACGGTTCGCACAAGGGCCACTTTGAGCACGATGCACAGGCATTTGAACTCCCGCCAAGGAAGGTTTAACCCCCGAAATCCTTCCCAGAATGTCAGACTTACGAAGTTTAAAAAACTTCGTAAGTCTGACATTCTTCAGCCTGATATTCTTCATATTATATTTGTATTTCAATGAACAAGGCAAAAATCAACCATGTCGAAATAGCTTACGAAACTGCCGGGAAGGGCTTGCCCATAGTCCTTATTCATGGCCACCCTTTCGACCACACCATGTGGCATCCGCAGGTAAAAGCCTTTTCACCATTTTATCAGGTTGTTATACCCGACCTGAGAGGTTATGGAAAAAGCAGTTTGCCCGGCCCGGCCAATACCCGGTTTGAAGATTACGCCACTGATGTGATCTGCTTAATGGATCACCTGAACATCGGCAGTTTTCATTTAGCCGGACTTTCAATGGGCGGCCAAATAATTATGGAAATATTTCGCCAGGCGCCCGATAGGATAAAAAGCCTGATATTCGCGGATACCTTTGCCGGCCCGGATACCCCCGAAGCCAAAAAAGCCCGTGATGAACAAGCCGTCCGTTTAGAGAAGGAAGGAATGGACGGTTACGCCAATGAAGTTATTGGTAAAATGATCAGGCGCGAACACGTTGACTCGATGCCAGAAGTAGCCGCGCATGTGATGAAAATGATGAAAGGCACATCTCCAATTGCCGCCGCCACTGCTATGCGCGCACGGGGCGAAAGGATCAACTATTTAAAGGAAGTATTACCACAAATAAATATTCCCACGCTTGTTATTGTCGGCCGGCAGGACGAGTTTACCCCTGTTGCCAAAGCCGAAGAACTACAGGAAAATCTTCAAAATTGCAAGCTGGTGGTCATTGAAGATGCCGGCCACATGCCCAACCTGGAGCAGCCCGAAAAATTCAACGAAACGGTGCTGGATTTTTTGAAAAATATAAGCACCTACCCGGGGCAATCTTTCTAAAACGAGTTCCCACCTCCTGTCATTTCGAACGTAGTGAGAAAACTATACACGTGCATTGCCGCCCTACATGGCCGATTTGCTGGTGTATAGGTTTCTCCTCGTACCTCGTCGAAATTGAATAACGTTTGTTTATGTTTTACCTTTCACAACCGACAATAATATACAATTATTTCACCGCGTTTCTACATTGAAAAACAAGCTTTTAATGTGTGATTTGAGTTTTATATTAATTAAAAAATTTAACTAAAAAAATTTTTTCTGATTATTTTTGCAAAATCCATTAGTTCAGAAAAACATTATTACATATATTTACTTTACCATTAATTCAGAATACCAATGCTAAAAACGAAGCGTTAATTCTAATTAATTATGTTTCTGCCGAATCTGCTTTATTAACCCGAAATTGAAAAACAAAGTCCCTATGGAACAGGATCTGATTGATATCCCATTGAAAAACGCGCCCCATCTGAATGGCGCCGACGAACATCCTATTGACCAGCAAGAACTTTTGCGGGTTCTTTCATTGGTAAAAAACGGAAAACTTGATACCCGCATGCCGGTAACGCAAGCCGGTATTAGCGGCCGGATTTGCGAGGTACTGAACGACATTATCGATATGAATGAGCGTTTGGTTGCCGAGATATCCACTGCCGAAGTAACGATCGGAAAAAAAGGCAACTTGTCGAAGCGTATTGAGTTGCCCGATGCAAAAGGCCAGTGGGCCCTTGGTGTAGCTTCGCTGAACAGCCTGATATCCGACCTTACTTCACCAACACTGGAGATCGCAGGTATGATCAACTCGGTTGCCAACGGCGACCTTTCAAAACATATACCTTTAGAGATCAGCGGTCACCCGTTAAAAGGTGAGTTCCTGAGGATCGCGAAGGAATCAAACCAGATGCTTTCAAAACTGAGGCTATTCTCGATGGAGGTAACACGTGTTGCCCGCCAGGTAGGTTCAGAAGGAAAGCTTGGTGAGCAGGCCAAAATTAAGGGTGTTGCCGGTGTATGGGCCGAGTTGACCGATTCGGTAAACCAGATGGCGGGTAACCTTACAGCCCAGGTGCGAAACGTTGCGGCGGTGACAACGGCGGTGGCGAAGGGTGACCTTTCACGAAAAATTACGGTTGAGGCCAAAGGAGAGATCCTCGAGCTCAAGAACACGATCAATACGATGGTGGATCAGCTCAACTCCTTCTCGTCGGAGGTAACGCGTGTGGCGCTGGAGGTAGGTACCGAGGGTAAACTGGGCGGCCAGGCGAAAGTGCCGGGCGTTGCAGGCACCTGGAAAGACTTAACGGATTCGGTAAACCGGATGGCCGGTAACTTAACATCGCAGGTACGTAACATTGCCGGTGTAACAACAGCGGTGGCAAACGGTGACCTTTCCAAGAAGATCACGGTGGACGTAAAAGGTGAGATGCTCGAGCTGAAAAAGACCATTAATACGATGGTGGATCAGCTCAACTCGTTCGCATCCGAGGTAACCCGTGTGGCGCTCGAGGTGGGTACCGAAGGTAAGCTGGGAGGCCAGGCGCGTGTGAAGGGGGTCGGCGGGGTTTGGAAAGACCTGACCGACTCGGTAAACCAGATGGGTAGTAACCTGACCGACCAGGTACGTAACATCGCGGATGTAACGACAGCGGTGGCGAAGGGCGACTTATCCCGGAAGATCACGGTGGATGCCAAAGGCGAGCTGTTAGAGTTAAAGAACACGATCAATACGATGGTGGATCAGCTGAACTCCTTCTCTTCCGAGGTAACGCGTGTGGCTCGTGAGGTAGGTTCGGAAGGCCAGTTAGGCGGCCAGGCGAACGTACCGGGCGTAGGCGGTACATGGAAAGACTTAACAGACTCAGTAAACCAAATGGCCGGTAACTTAACAGGCCAGGTGCGAAATATAGCCGAGGTAACCACAGCGGTGGCAAAAGGCGACTTATCAAAGAAAATTACGGTTGACGTACAGGGCGAAATGCTTGAGCTGAAGATCACGATCAATACGATGGTGGATCAGCTCAACTCATTCGGTTCCGAGGTAACGCGTGTGGCAAGGGAGGTAGGTTCCGAAGGGCAACTGGGAGGCCAGGCGAATGTGCCGGGCGTAGGCGGTACCTGGAAAGATTTAACCGATTCGGTAAATAAAATGGCCGATAACTTAACATCGCAGGTACGTAATATTGCCGAGGTAACAACCGCGGTGGCAAAGGGCGACTTATCCCGTAAGATCACTGTAAATGCTAAAGGCGAGTTATTGGAGCTAAAAGACACGATCAATACGATGGTGGATCAGCTGCGTGGTTTCGCATCCGAGGTAACGCGTGTTGCGCGGGAGGTAGGTTCCGAAGGGCAGTTGGGAGGCCAGGCGAATGTACCGGGTGTGGATGGTACCTGGAAGGATTTGACCGACTCGGTAAATAAAATGGCCGGTAACCTTACAGCTCAGTTGCGTAACATCGCCGATGTATCCATCGCGATCGCAAATGGTGACTTATCTAAAAAAATCACGGTTGACGTACGGGGCGAAATCCTCCAGCTGAAAGAAACCATTAATACGATGGTGGATCAGCTGCGGGGCTTTGCATCTGAGGTAACGCGTGTGGCGCGGGAGGTAGGTACCGACGGTAACCTTGGGGGCCAGGCATTTGTGCCGGGTGTTGCGGGAACCTGGAAAGACTTAACCGACTCGGTGAACCAGATGTCGAGTAACTTAACATCGCAGGTGCGTAACATCGCCGAGGTAACCAAAGCGGTAGCGAGCGGTGACTTGTCAAAAACGGTAATCATAGACGTAAAAGGCGAGATCATGGACCTGAAGAACACCATCAACACGATGGTGGATCAGCTCAACTCGTTCGCATCCGAGGTAACGCGTGTGGCACGTGAGGTGGGTACCGAAGGAAAACTGGGTGGGCAGGCACACGTAAAGGGTGTGGGTGGTACCTGGAAAGACTTAACGGACTCGGTAAACCAGATGGCATCAAACTTAACCGGGCAGATCCGGGGTATTGCGAAGGTGGCGACAGGTATCGCGAAAGGAAACCTGAAACAGCGTCTGTCCATTAACGCGTTAGGCGAGGTGGCCCAGCTTACCGATACCATTAACGAAATGATCGACACGCTGGCGGTGTTTGCCGATGAGGTAACCACGGTGGCACGTGAGGTGGGTGTGCAGGGCCGTTTAGGTGGCCAGGCCAGTGTACCGGGCGCGTCGGGAACATGGAAAGACTTAACAGAAAACGTAAACCAGCTGGCACAGAACCTTACCGTTCAGGTGCGATCGATCTCCGAGGTAGCATCGGCGGTAACCAAGGGTGACCTTACCCGGACCATCCGCGTTGATGCCAAAGGCGAGTTGGAAGCGTTAAAGGATACAATTAACCAGATGATCGCGAACCTGAAAGGCACAACCTTAAGGAACCACGAGCAAGACTGGCTGAAATCCAACCTTGCCAAATTCGCGCAGATGCTGCAGGGCCAGCGCGACCGCAACGCGGTGGCGAACAAGGTACTATCCGAATTGGCCGAACTGGTAAATGCCCGCTACGGTGCATTCTATATATTAGAGCAGCCTGAAGGTTCGGAAGAAGTTAAATTGAAACTGTTTGCCGGTTATGCGCAAAAGAGCCGCAAGCTTATCAACCAGGAATTCTCGCTTAGCGAAGGTTTGGTTGGACAATGCGCCATGGATAAAGAGCAGATCAGGCTGTCGAACGTGCCAAGCGAATACCTGCAGATCAGCTCGGGTATCGGCAGCGCGGCGCCGATAGACCTGGTAATATTACCTGTACTGTTCGAAAACAATGTAAAAGCCGTTATCGAGCTGGCTTCGTTCGAAAACTTCAGCGATACACACATCGACTTTTTGGATCAGCTGACTGAAAGTATCGGTATCGTGTTAAATAACATCGAAACCAATACACGTACAGAGGAGTTACTATCACAATCACAATCGCTGGCAAGCGAGCTTTCTGCACAGCAGGAAGAGTTAAGGCGCGCCAACGACGAGCTGCACGATAAAGGCCGTTCGCTGGAAGAAAAGGCCGAGCAGCTTACGCTGACCTCTAAATACAAATCCGAATTCCTTGCGAACATGTCGCACGAGTTAAGGACGCCTTTAAATAGCTTGCTGATATTAGCGCAGCAGTTATTTGAAAACCCAGAGGGTAACCTTACCGAAAAACAGCGGATGTTTGCGAAAACGATCCACTCATGCGGCGATGACCTGATCCAACTGATCAACGATATCTTGGATCTGTCCAAAATCGAATCAGGCGTTATTGCGGCCGACGTTATGCCGGTTAGCTTTAGGGAGATCACTTCGTTTGCAGAATCTACTTTCAAACCGATATCGGAGGCTAAAAACCTCAGGTTCGAGATCGACGTTGAAGAAGGATTGCCGGAGGTTATGGAAACGGATATGCAGCGTTTGAACCAGATTTTAAAGAACCTGCTTTCAAATGCCTTCAAATTCACCGAAAAAGGAAAAGTAAGGCTGCATATCTACAGGCCGGGAGCCGACGAGGAAAATCCGTTAAGCAATGCCGAATCGGTTATAGCATTCGCTATTGAGGATTCAGGTATCGGTATATCAAAAAGTACCCAGGGAATTATATTTGAAGCATTCCAGCAGGCTGAAGGTTCAACAAGCCGTAAATATGGCGGTACCGGCTTAGGTCTGTCGATCAGTAAAGGTTTTGCCGAGTTATTGGGCGGCACCATTGTGGTGGGCAGCGAGCTGGGTAAAGGAAGTACTTTTACCCTTTACCTGCCATTAAAATACCAGGAAGATAAATCAGTGGTATTGGCCCCTGCAAAAGAGCCCCGCCAGGTACAGCACGCAAAAGCGGCCTCGATTGAAACAGCCGAATTGGTTATCGACGACGACAGGCATTCAGTTTCGACCGAAGACAAGGTTCTGTTGGTGATCGAGGATGATGCGCGATTCACGAAGATCGTTATTGATAAGGCGCACGACCATGGCCTAAAAGTGATCGTCGCCATGAACTATCTCGAAATCTTCGACACCATCCTGAAATATAACCCGGTGGCGATAACACTGGATGTCAATATGCCCGAGTCAAACGGCTGGAAGGTGCTGAAGATGCTGAAGAGCGATATCAACTATCGCCATATCCCGGTCCATATCATCTCCGGTGAAGACAACAAGGTAATGGCGCTTAAATTTGGTGCCAAGAGCTTTAGCTTAAAGCCATTGACCAACAACCAGCTTGATGAACTGATCGAGGGCATTGTTACCTTTAATGAGCGCGTTAAAAAACGTGTACTGATCATTGAAGACGACGAAAGCGAATTGCAGAGAATATCCGACCTGCTGTCAAACGACGGCATAGAACTGGCCAGCGCTACTACAGCCAAAAAAGCCCTTTCGTTATTGAAAAAAGAGCAGTTTGACTGTATAGTTGTAGATTATACGCTGCCCGATGCAAACGGCATGGACCTGCTGAACAAGATCAATTTAGTAAAACAACCGCAAACAACTATCATTTTGCACTCGGCAAGGGACTTCACACAGGATGAACTTGTACAGCTTAAACGGCTCAACCACCGCATCATTACCAAAACGCCTTCGTCGCATGTACAGCTGCTCGAAGATATATTGGTATTGCTGCACGTAAATAAAAAGCTCGTTAGTGACAGCAAACTCAAACTGATTGACGGTATTCGTGTTAATAACGATGTACTGGAGTCAAAACGGGTGCTGGTAGTGGATGACGATGTGCGAAACCTTTTTGCCCTGACCGCTGTTTTTGAAAGGTCGAATATCGAAGCCATAACTGCCGAAAGCGGCAGGGAAGCACTGGAGATATTGAACAACGACAAAAAGATCGACATTGTACTGATGGACATCATGATGCCCGAGATGGACGGCTACGAAACGATACAAATGATCCGCAAGGATCCGAAAAACAAAACGTTGCCTATCATCGCGGTTACGGCCAAAGCCATGATCGGCGACAGGCAGAAATGTATTGCCGCAGGCGCATCGGATTACATCACCAAGCCGGTTAAAACCGACCAGTTATTAGCATTAATGAAAGTTTGGCTTATAAAATAAATAATAGCCTGAAACGTGTTGCTTAGTAAATAAAATGTGAATAAAGAGTCAGGATATTAGAACCAGGAATCAAGATAAAAAGAGAAATTAGTTTTATGCTATTTTTCCTGGCTCTTGACTCTTGATTCACATAAATAAATTTGAACATATAACAATTTATAGCCGGAACCGCGCAGCGCGTTTTGTATAAACAGGTATGAGAAAGGTAACGAAGAAAGATGCGCCTGCCAGGGCCATTAAGATCCTGCTGGTAGATGACAACTCAAATAACCTCATGTCGATGGAGGTGGCCCTGGAGCGGGATGACTACATCTTCACCAAGGCTACCTCCGGCAGGGAAGCCCTCCGGATACTTTTAAAGGAAGAAGATTTTTCGCTTATCCTTCTTGATGTTAAGATGCCGACGATGGACGGCTACGATACCGCCGAACTTATCTACCAGCGCGACAAGCTGAAGCATATCCCCATTATTTTTATCACCGCGCACGATTATGAAGAGGCAGCTATGTTTAAGGGCTACCAGGCCGGCGCGGTTGATTTTATACGAAAGCCGTTTAACCCGGAAATACTACGGTCGAAGGTTGCTGTATTTGCCGAACTGAATAAAAAGAACCAGCTGTTACGGCAGCAGGAAGAACACGTAAAAGCGATCAATAACGATTTGACAGTACTTAACCAGGATCTCGAAAAGCGCGTATTTGAACGCACCGCCGAACTGGAAAGGCTGAATGAAGAACTAAAGGCACTCAATTTATCAAAAGATAAATTTCTTTCGGTTATTTCGCATGATCTGCGCAACCCGCTAACGGCTCTGCTGGCATCGTCGGCCAAGTTGAATGACGATCCCGAAAAATTGGGACCTGAAAAAGTTAAACAACTATCGCAGATCATTCACCGCACATCCAACAAATTGCTCGATCAGCTTAACGAGGTAATCGACTGGGCTAAAAAGCAAAGCGAAAAAACAAACTTCAATCCCGAAAAGATACGCCTGACGGAAGGTATTGATGAATCGCTGGAACTGCTAAAACCCAATGCCGCACATAAAAAGATCAGGCTGGAAAACAAAACCCCGAAAGGTATCTTTGTTAAAGCCGATTCATTAATGCTGCGTTCAATTGTACAGAACCTGGTTACCAACGCCATTAAATATACCCCGCAGGGCGGGTCTGTTATTATCAACGCAAAAACCGAAGGCCCGATGGTGCGTGTATTTGTCGAGGATTCGGGCGTAGGTATGACCGAAGAGGTACAAAGGAAATTATTCAATAAGGACAGCACGACCTCCATATCCGGCACAAATAACGAGATAGGCAGCGGCCTGGGCCTCATGCTCGTAAATGACTTCGTAGCCCAGCATGGCGGCACCATCGACGTTGAAAGCGCTGTAGGTGTCGGTACTACCTTTAAGTTTACCATTCCGGCAACAACTACTGCTTAACGCGATACCCTCCTTCGCCATTCCTGGCAAAGCGAAATATCTTGTCACTAATACTTCTGCGGACTACGACAGCCGCGGAAGACGCGTGCTCAATATCCTCTTCTCTCCGCCCCATCCTATCCGGCTAAATAAAGTATAGGTTAAGTGACTTATTATTAATAGCTTTGATAACAGGCAACTCCGCTCCCATCTATTGCCGGGTAACCATTAACTCAGATCTTCCAACGCCAAGGTGGCGCATTTTAAAAATATAACAGCAAAATCAATTTGCATGAAAACCTACGACCCCTTATTTAGCCCTGTCCTTTTAAAATTAAAATATTTCAAAACGTTCGCTCCCCGGGTTTCGGCAAAAACAAGCCGCCTGGCAAAGGCCGACAGGGATAAAAAATTAACGGCCCGGCTAAAGGCTGACCTCAAGAGCCTTTCCTTTAAGTTCCGCGCAGTGTTTGACAGTTCGCATAGTTATTATATCATTTTAGATAAGGATATGAACATTCTTGATTTTAACCGGGCGTCGCTCAGGCTTGTTAAAATGCTTTTCGGCAAAAAAATGATCGCCGGCGATCATATCCTGAATTTCATACACCCGTCATCAGCAAAAATGGTTACCGAAAATTGCAGCCGGGCATTAGCCGGGGAAAAGTTCACCATTGAGCGGCAGGTTGCCTACAAGGACAGCGCATTCAGCTGGTGGTCGTATGAATTTTCGCCGGCCCGCAACCTAAAAGGTGAAATAACGGGCCTTGTTTTTAATGCGAATGATATCACCAAAAGAAAAGCCTACGAGGAAAAGATCAGGTCCCAACAAAAAAAACTGGAGCAAATTGCAACCCTGCAATCGCATGAAGTGCGCGGCCCGGTATGCACCATTATGGGGCTAATGAGTTTAATAAAGAGTGAAAATTACGAGGATGAAAAGGAATATTTAATGTTATTGGAGATCAGCACAAATATGCTTGACAAAAATATCCGTGATATTGTTGCCCTTACTAACGAACAATAATAATCGCTTGTAATATTTTTTTAATTAATATAACAAATTATAATTTATAAATAAATTTTGCGTTTGTGTATCTAACTAACAGAGTAACAACTGTCGGTTAATAGTTAATTTTGAAAGCAGGTATAGCGCAAGGCCAATCCTGCTTTTGCTTTTTTATAAAGGTCATACTTGAAATTAAGCGACCGAGGCGCAGCAACAAACAGGCTCTATCAAATTATCAGTACCGGATCCGTACCAGGCATTTGTCTCATTCTTCATCTTTCATGCGTATACATTACTGCGCTATTTTCTCTTCACTGTCCTGAATAATTAACTATTCAGAAAACCTCTGTTGTTATACGCGAGGATAGGATTACCTATTATTGGTTCCAAAAACCATCCCATATAACTAAAACAATCACTTTCAGCTTAAAAATAGCGCTGATCTAAAAGATTAACCATCAACGGTGTTATAATTAAATATACTTAAGGATAATACATTTAATTGGTACGATATTTATTGTTTGTATCTGTTAAATGTTTTGTTTGGTAAGACACCATGAAAAGACTACTCTACCCATTATTACTTTTACTATGCTCAGCACAAATGCTGTATGCCCAATCTGCCGAGGACCTGGTAAGCCAGGCTATAAGTAAGGCAGGCAAAAAAGATTTTGAAGGCGCCATCGTCGATTGCACTTCGGCCATAGAAATAGACCCCGGCAGTGTTAAAGCATTTTACAGCCGCGGTTACGCAAAAAGCAACCTGGGCCGGTATGCCGAAGCTATACAAGACTACGATGAGGCAATAGAACTTGACCCTACGTTTACTATTCTATATATCAATCGCGGTAACGCAAAAGACGAGCTTGGCAGGTTTGCAGATGCTATAACCGACTTTGATCACGCAATTAGTTTGGAGCCGAGATCGGCTATAGCTTATAATAATCGCGGCATTGCCAAAAATAGCTTGGGCAGGTATGCTGATGCCATTGCCGATTTTGACCAGGCTATAACACTATTGCCCAAATTTGAACCGGCTTACAATAATCGCGGCCACGCCAAGATCAATCTGAAGCATTATAGGGAAGCCATACCCGATTTTGACAGGGCTATTGCCCTATACCCGCAATTTGCGCAGGCTTATAACAACCGCGGCCTGGCGAAAGACCTGCTGGGAGATTACGCAGAAGCCATGGCCGATTTAAACCAGGCTATTGCTATTGACGGCAAATGCGCCGAGGCTTATAATAACCGCGCTCATTTAGAAAACAACATTAAACATTATACCGAGGCCGTTGCTGATTGCAACCAGGCCATAATACTTTTACCAAAATATACCGACGCTTTTTATAACCGCGGTGTCGCGCAAAACCATTTAGGAAAATACGAGAATGCAATAGCCGATTTTGACCAAACCATTACGCTTGATCCAAAATATACCGAAGCTTATTTAAATCGTGGCAACGCAAAAAAAAGCCTGGAGAGATATGCCGATGCAATAGCCGATTATGACCAGGCGATAACACTCGACCCAAAAAATATACTTGCCTATGCCAGCCGGGCAGACGCAAAAAACAAATCGGGGAAAAATGAAGATGCCTTAAAGGATCTGGACCAGGCGATCAGTCTCAACGCCAAGTCTGCATTTGCCTATGCCATACGGGGCAGCATAAAAAACAATGCGGGACAATATAACGAAGCTATAGCTGATTTAGACCAGGCCGTTGCGATCGATCCTGCCTATCCGGACGCCTATTACACCCGCGGGCTGGCAAAAAATAGTTTAGGCCGCTATCCGGAAGCAATTGCAGATTATGACCGTGTTATTAAGCTCGACCCCAAATCGGCGGCCGCTTATCTTAACCGCGGTTTGGCAAAAAATAGTTTAAATCACTACGCAGAAGCCGTTACAGACTTCGACCAGGCCATTAAACTGGATCCAAAATCGGCACTGGCTTTTCAAAGCAGGGGCTATGCCTATTATAAATTAGGCGCCAGCAAAACCAATTATCGTAAGGCCATTGCCGATTACAATATGGCGGTTGAGATCGGCGGCAGCAATTATAAACCTGCTATTGAATACCAAACGAATGCAATAGCTGCACTTGACAAAACCAGTAAGAACTAATAGCTAACCAATTATAAATCCTGCTATTAAAAGGCCCGGGGCCGAACTTTCGAACCGGGCCTTATTCACTTACGTTTTAATTAGAATAACCTTTCCTGGGGTGGCTTTACGCCTTTTAAGCGGAGATAAACGGTTGTTTGCCCCCGGTGGTGTGTTTGATGTTCAAACGCCTTCCCGAATACCGCTGATTTTGATACTTCGTGGCCTTCGAGCTTGACAGTTTCCTGCAACTGGGCAGTCGTCATGCCCTGCAAACTTCTCATCACATAATCGTAACTTTCCATAACCGCCCTGGTTGTGGCCTCCTTAGTTGGCGCTACCGTTCTTTCAGCAGAAGTTTGCCCCATCGGGCTTGGCTGGCCTGTAGCCGCAGATACCATGAAGTAATTGCCATCGGCCAGGTGAAGCATCTGCTGCGCAAAGGTGCGCACCTCGGGGGTGGCTTTAAAGCTGTATCCATCCGCCGGCATCGCATCGAGATAGTCCCTGGTGTAAAGCTTTGCACGCTGCCATTCGTCAACCATTTGACTTTGGGTAAACTGGGCATACACCGAACTGCTGGCAAAAGCGATCACCAGCAGGGTAAATAGAAATGATAGTCTTTTCATAGCATTTATAATTTGGTTAAAGGTTATTATAAGCTCAAACTTCCGGCTGAGGGGCGGAATCTATTGTAAATATAAAACTAAATTAATTAAATTATAACGCCCAAACCGATCAGGCAACTGCAATGCGTTTTACAGATTTCTTCTCTGCAACAAGCAGTACAACCAATAACAACAAACCTAATGCGAAAAATATATCCAGGGCCAGGGCCGAGTCGCGCATTTCGTGCGTGAACGCTTCCACCTGGGCAAAGCAAAATAAGCCCACCACGATTGAAGACTTTTCGGTTACATCGTAAAAACTAAAGAATGACGCTGTATCCGGGATGTTTTCCGGAAGATATTTTGAATAAGTAGAGCGCGACAGCGACTGTACCCCGCCCATTACCAACCCAACAAAAAATGCAGCCACATAAAACTGGGTTTCATTCGCAATAAAATAAACCAGCAGGCATAGTATCGTCCAGATGGTTACCAGGCCGATCAGCGTACGGACATTACCATATTTTGCAGATGATTTGGATGTGATATACGCGCCTATGATAGCCACAACCTGGATGATCAGGATGATGCTTATCAGGTGGTCGTCGGACATGTGAAGCTCCTTAGCGGCGAAGTTGGCGGCCACCAGCATAATGGTTTGCACCCCGACAGAATAGAAAAAGAATGCGGCCAGAAAACGTTTTAACAGGGGCATTTTCCTGATCTTACCAAACACCTTAGCCAGTTCCTTAAACCCGCCTGTTAAAACATTGTATTTATGCGAACCGGCATTGGGCTCGCCTTTCGGCAGCATAATGAAAGGAATAACCGAAAAGCCTATCCACCAAACAGCTACGATCAGGAATGAAATACGCGCCGGCAGGTCGTCGCTGGTGATTCCAAAAGTTTTGGGAGACAATACCACGATAAAACATAATATCTGTACAACAATACTTCCAACAAAACCATAAATAAATCCTTTGGCGCTTACGGCATCCTGCTGGTCGACCGTGGCAATCTGCGGCAGGTAGGAATTGTAAAATACAAAGCCGCCGCAATAACCAATTGACGCCAAACCATAAAAAATCAATGGAAGCTCAAGGCTGCTGCCCGGCGTAAAAAAGAATAAGCCCGCACATGCCAGGCCGCCCATCCATGTAAAAAATTGTAGATATCGTTTCTTATTACCCCGGTAATCAGCTATGGAAGTTAATATGGGCAGCATCACGACGATCATCAGGTATGAGAGGCCCAGTATATTGGTTTGCAATACCGTATTTACATACTTGTGCCCAAAAAACGTAACTACATCGTTATGGGTTTTTTGGTTGGTAGTGTAATAAACATAATAGGCCGGGAATATGGTTGAGGTGATAACCATATTGTAGGATTGATTGGCCCAGTCGAACATGCTCCATGCCCAGATTGTTTTTTTGTTGTTTTTTGCTTCCATGCGGCCCCTAAATTATATAAATTTTGGAGTTTACGAAATAACTTACCGCATACAAAAAGGCCCGGCGAAACCGGGCCTTTAAAGCAAAAGAAACTTATGTATTTCAGGAACAGCGTTTGGCGCTAATTCTTAATTATTCATATTGATTTTTAACAACAAAGCCAGAGTCAACCAAAAGCCTTTCCCTGCGGAAGAGTTCAAGGTCGGCAGCCACCATTTCGTTAACCAATCCCTGTAAATCATATTTTGGTTTCCAGTTCAATTGGGTTTGCGCCTTTGTCGGATCGCCGATTAACAATTCTACTTCGGTCGGCCTGAAATATTCGCGGTCAACAGCAACCACTTCGGTACCTTCTTCAACCTGGTAATCGGGGTTACTGCAGCTTACAACATATCCTTTTTCGTCGATGCCCTCGCCTTTAAACTCCACGGTAATGCCAGTTTGTGCAAAAGCCATACGTACAAAATCGCGTACAGTTGTAGTAATGCCTGTAGCAATTACAAAGTCTTCGGGTTTATCCTGCTGCAAAATAAGGTACATGGCCTCAACATAGTCTTTGGCATGTCCCCAATCCCGTTTGGCATCAAGGTTTCCTAAAAACAATTTGCTTTGCAGTCCCATAGCTATTTTTGCTGCAGCCCGGGTAATTTTACGGGTCACGAATGTTTCACCGCGCAGCGGGCTTTCATGGTTGAACAATATTCCGTTGCAAGCATACATATTGTAAGCCTCGCGATAGTTTACAGTGATCCAGTAACCATATAATTTAGCAACGGCGTAGGGCGATCGGGGATAAAACGGTGTTGTTTCGCGTTGCGGAACTTCCTGCACCAAGCCATATAGCTCGGAAGTTGAGGCCTGGTATATCCTGGTTTTTTCGGTTAAACCTAGTAACCGTACAGCTTCCAATATCCTCAATGTACCAATACCATCGGCGTTAGCGGTGTATTCCGGTGTATCGAAACTCACCTTTACATGCGACATCGCACCTAAATTGTATATCTCGTCTGGCTGTACCTGCTGAATGATGCGGATAATATTGGCCGAATCGGTCAAATCGCCGTAATGTAAAACAAAACTGATATCCGACTCGTGCGGATCCTGGTATAAATGATCTATCCGATCGGTATTAAATAACGAACTGCGACGTTTTATACCATGTACTTCGTAATTTTTTGAGAGGAGCAGATCAGCAAGGTATGCACCATCCTGACCTGTTATGCCTGTGATTAAAGCTCTTTTTTTCATGTTTTTATAGGGAGGGTTTTGGTAATGTCAATTCAAATTTTAACAATTTTATTTGGGGGTTAATGATAATACTTTTATTTAAATTCAGCTTAATAACATTCAAAAAAAAAAATAGTTTTCTAAAATGACCCGGGATCACAAAGAAAACTATTTATACTTGAAGAAGGATCATTAAGCCGCCAACTTATTGTTATTATAGTTAAGCTGGGCTTGAGATATATATTGAGGGGCCAGTTTCGCCGGAATTTGGGGAGCGAATTTACCAGAAAGCTGGTTTACTTTCATTTTTAACAGCTCCATACCAAATGCAGGGCCGTAAATCAAATATCTTTTATACATACGTTTTGGTTCGTTAACCAGGCGTACAAACCACTCAAGGCCCAGGTTCTGCCAAAATTTTGACGGACGGTTAACGGTTCCTGCAAAGAAATCGAAAACAGCGCCTATCGCACAAACGGCGCCTGCGTCTAAATTATCTTTATGCTTGTATATCCATTTTTCCTGCTTTGGGGCGGTCATGCCAACAAAAAGCACATCCGGTTTAAACTCATTAACCCTGCTGATCATTTCTACATTTTCTTCATCAGAAAAAGACGCTTTAAACGGAGGAGAATATACACCAACTTTAATGTTTGGATATTCGCGGCTGATTTTCTCTTTGATTTTTGATAAGGTTGCATCGGAAGCTCCCAGGTAGAAACAGCTTCCGCCTTCAGCGTTTAATTTATTTAGGAAATGTTCGTGCACATCTGCACCGGCAATTTTTTTTATCGATTGGTTATTGATTAACTTAACCGCAGCTGTTACTCCAACCCCATCAGGCAATAAAACATCTGAATTTAACAAGGCATTTTTAAATTCTTTATCATTTTCAGCAATAATGTACGAATATTGATTAACAGTATTTATAATACATTTGCTGTCGTATTTTAGCTGACTTACATCAGAGCTTAAGATTGAATATCCTGACAGTTGAACGGTAGAGAGGCTTTCCATTTGATTAATTTTTTTAACTAATTTTTTATTTTTATTCCTACAAGTTGTTATATTAATCTATATATTTATCATTGATTAATATTAATGATTTAAATGCAACTATTAAGCCATTTAAGGAAAATATTTTAATAAAATGAAAATAGCGATTCGTTAAAACGAAGTCACTTTATATAACAAACTGAAAATCAGATTATAATATACAGCCTTGAATATAAAACCACGCTAATGGCATTCTCAAAAAAATCACGAAGTAAAGGGCAGATGGAACGATTTGCAGACCTCTATCGAAAATCCCGTAAAAAGATGTATATAATATTGTCCATTAAAAAATACACTTTTAATTTTTTAGAAAATAAATTACAACATTATACTTATTAAAAATAACCTAAAATTAAATTATGATATTTTTATTTCTCCGAATGACATTTCATTTAAAATCCGGTATCGACGCGGCATATATAAATAAACAAAAAAGCCAAAGCATCTATGCTTTGGCTTTTTGACCGTATTTGATTAAAATTAAAATGAAACGATGGCCCGTGGTAAAATTGCCGGGCCTATCTGTGCGCCCCATTCATTATTGTCCCAACCGGCCGGCTTAGATTCACCGGTACCTATCCAGCTATCATTTTCCATGTTTTTAGCGTTCATAAACCTCACCCTGTTCCGGCTAACGGTAATGTTGGAGCAATGATATCCCCCCTGGCCCCAAACATATATACCAACATTGGTAAAGTATTGCGCCCTGCCATATATCATATTGCCGGTAAGCGCAATATGGTCGCCCCCGGCAACCGCAATGCCGTATTGACCGGGATCAACCAGTATATTGCCGGAGGCGACCTGGTACCCGCCGCCGTTGTCGCCGAGCATTATACCGCCTCCTGATTTGCTTGGCCCGCCGCCCCGTATACGGTTGCCAACGATCTTGATAGGGCTATCGGGAGTGCCGGTGCTCTTAAATATGTTGATCGCATCTTCCGGGTTGCTATCTCCGGGTATGTTTTCGCCGCGGTTATAGCTTATTGTGTTATAAGGCCCGTTAACGTTATTGAACTGCACAAACTGTCCGCGCGGCATAGGGCCATGCATATTACGGAACTGGTTGTGCACAACCGATATGCCGCCCCTTGTTGTATTTACAACATACACACCGGTGCTTACGTTGGCTATCTTATTATAATCAATGGTAATATTATAGCAGTTATACAGGTAAATGCCCGCATCAGATGAATTTCCTAATAGATTTTTAGTAATATGTATGTTATGACAGTTGGTTAACGTAATAGCCGGAACGTTACCACCGTTTATAACTCTGCCGCTAATGGTCAGATCGTGATAACCGTTGAGCTTTATGGCATAGGATAATCCATATGCCCTGCTGACAACACTTAATGTAAATATGCCCAACACCATAAAAAAAAATACCCGGTTTTTCATTTTACTGCAATTAAACTTTATTGAACACTTTTAACCATGATATCCAACCGGCTAAATCAGTTGCTGAATAATGGTCGGTTAATTCGCCCGACTCATTCATTATCGGGTGAAGCATAATTTCTGTTGTTAACGGAGAACTAATATCATGCGTTTGTTTTAAAAAGTGGGGCACTGTTTCAAAAGCATCGGCATAGTTGCAACAGGCCTTTTTAATTTCGTTATTCACGAATTTCCGGTATAGAAATTTGAGATAATTCCCTTCATTAAAACTCTGAGCAAGCCTCAATTTCAGGTTGTACTGCTTAGCAATTTTTATAAATATTTTGAAGTAAGTCGGCAAAATATGCAGGTGGCGATGGGTATCCATATGCGTAAGCTTTACCTCCGTTTTCAGCACTTTTTGAATTTGCGCTTCAATCTCTTTCGAAAAATAGCGCTTTGTTTGAGAATCGAAAAAATTAAACACATTATCGGTCTTCTTCTGATCCCATATTCCCGAACTCGTAAGAAACCGCTTATCGCGGAAATCGCTGGCGGGTTTAAAGTTCACAAAATCAACATGCAAACCCACATTGGTTATGATCTTATTCGCATGTATCATATCTATGGCCTCTTCAAAATTCAGCCGGTTAGTCATTATTGAAGTACTGTTGATATAACCGTTTTCGTAGCAATGTAATATGCCTTTATTGACAGCGGTATTTAAACCAAAATCGTCGGCATTCGCAATTATATTTCCAGGTATCAGCATGGTTACCAGTTATATCTTTTGAAAGTGTCCGATGGCAGCAGAACCGTCTATTGCTTCACGTTATCCCAGCCTTTTGTATTATACCTTCCTGGCCATAAATTAATAGCTACGTATGGGAGCAATCCCACTTTCTTAGGTGGCTCAGCGGCCAATATTTTGAGCATAGATACCAGTTGCGTTCCCATGTTTTCATAATCCATTGTACCTATAATCCGCAATGAGTTGTTTGACATTTCCTTCTTTTCGTTCTCCGGCAGGTCTATAAAATCCATCACTTTTTTTTGCATTTCATGGATATTCATGGCATCAAACCCGTAGCCATTGACACCCTCCTTCAAGAGGGTGCCTGCGGCATTTATCCTGTCGCTTAATAATACCGGTAAGCCGGCCGCCATGGCTTCGTTTACCATCAATCCCCAGCTTTCGGCCAAACTTGATGATATAAACGCATCTGCTTCATGCATATATTTTGGCAACTGGTCGTTTGGTATGGCGCCCAGGAATTCGACCCGGTGAAGGCCGAGTGTATTTTCAAGGGTTTTCAAGTCATTTAACAACGGCCCGTCTCCAATGATGATGAGCTTGTAATAATCATTATTCTCTTCAACAAACTGCCATATCTTTAGCAGGTTCTCCATGTTTTTTTTGGGCACCATACGGCAAACGCTGATGATCTTCCCGTTGTTAAAACTCTTCTCCCCATCGAACTTAAAAAGATCATTGTCGATAGAATTAAATCCAAAAAAATAATGTACTGATTTTTTATGGTAAAGCGCTGCGTACCCATCAGTATAATTAGTTGAGGGTAGCCAAAACGCATCAATCTGATTGATGATTAGGTTTTTGACAGTCTGCACCAGTATATTTCTCTTAACATCGGTTGCCTTGGCATCATCAAACATGATGAACTTCTTTTTATTTCTTTTAGCCCACCTCAAGCCCAGCGCGCCCGACGAAAATGCCACAGACCCGGCAATTACAACATCCGGGTTAACTTCATCCAGTTTTTCAAATACCGCCTTTTTAATTTGAGCCGCCGTTAGGTCGGCGAAGCTACGTTCGGGAAAAAGGCAATCCCACCAGGTTTCGGTTTGTATAAATGGATCAAATTCGTACGGAGAACCCTTCCCGAATAATTCAACCGCATACAGGTAAATATTTTTTGATTTTAAAAAGTCGCGCAAAAAAAATACTCTTCGTTTCCAGTAAGCGCGTAAATCATTATGCATTATTAAAACTTTCGTCATATCCTATTGACCTTTTATTTGCTTTAATGCGGATCGCTTGTGCAATCCAGTGAGTAAAAAAGTGGGGACCGGCTCTAAGTTTTATGTGTTTATGTCGTTTTTTTAAAGGTATCGTACACAAACGGGAACAAGGTTTTTAACCAGGCTTTTACATATTTATCGGGCAGCGCATAAGGAAAATGTCTTTTGATATAAAGCATATATTCTTTAAGGGCTATTCCTTTGGGGCTGTATAAATATTCGATGCGTTTTTTTAAGGGGGTTGTTTGCGGAAGCCAGCTTAAGCCATGATCATTTTCGCATGAGCCATAAAACCCCGGGCCAAGCCATACTTTCACTCCATTTTTATTGGCCGTTAATGTGTAATCGAAATCAGCAAAAGCATGCGTGTAAGCGCCTGATAAAATTCCTATTTTATTGACCGTCGAACGATCGACGAGCATAATATTTGCATTGCCTATATCGCAAGCTATTAAATTAACCGGGTCGGGTGTTTCCAGCGAAGTTAACCCCATCAGCTTGTTTCTTAATTTGAAACCCCCATAGGTAACTTTAGGCTTGCCGGGGTGTTGTACACTGCCAAGTATAATATTATCGGGAGATTTGGATAAGTTGTAAGCAGCCAGCAATCGCTCTATTGCCCCGTCGTACAACACTACGTCATCATTTAACAGTAAATAAAAGTCGTAATCGCCCTGTTTTAATACGTGCGACCAAAGTGCCCGCATCCCGCCGGCCCAGAACATAGAACCGGTGCCCTCAACAAGTTTCACCGTAGGAAAATGCTCCCGCACATAATCTGCAGTCCCGTCGGGGGAATTATCATCCAAAAGATACATATCCAATGCGTAATTTTCCGGAAGTGCTTGCGATGATACACTTTTTAAAAATGAGGCAGTTTTCTCTAACCTGTTATAGGAACATGCAAGCGCAGCAATTTTCAACTTATTTTTCATATTCTCGTTAGTTCCAATTGAAATGCTTTTTTGTTTCCCATTTTTAAATTCCGGCAAAAATAAGTGGCATTTACAACACTCATGTTTACTTCAAATTTCATTGCTAATTTTTTCAAACCTTACACTAAACGTTTATATACCTCATAGGTTTGCTCAGCGGTGATTTTCCAGCTAAATTTTTTTAATTGCGCAACCTGGTCGCCTGTTAATTTCTTCACCGCGTCCGGCTGGTTTAAAATAACATCCAGGTTGCCGGCAAATCCATCAAAGCTTACCGGGTCAAAAAACAATGCGCCATTTCCGCCCACCTCGGGTAAACTTGATGAATTACTTGACAATATCGGGCAGCCGGCCTTCATCGACTCAAGCAGCGGAAAGCCGAAGCCCTCATAAATTGAGGGAAGAATAAAACACACTGCATTTTCGTAAATGGAGAATAATTCATCTTCGTGGGCATGTATTGACGCTACTGAATTACTGAGCCCGAGCCTGCTGAATTTTTCCAGTTCATCCGGTTTGAAATCTGCACCTACACACAATAATTTAAGGTGTTTATTATCCTTTAATACCGGAGCCACATTTTCAACCATTGGCCAAAAATTTTTATACCCGGTTTTCCTGTCGCCTACGTACAAAAGATAGTCCTGCTTCGCGTTGGTTTCCGGGTTTATCAGCTTATACTCCCTTTTTTTGACCATATAATCGGGTGGCCCATGATATACCATTGATATCTCGTCGTCTTTGAAACCATAAATTTCTTTTAGATCGCGTTTTGTCGATTCTGAAATGCAAATAAGATGGTCGGCCATTCTGAAGGTGTCTTCTCTTATTTTCAGTCGCCGGCCTATATCATCAAAATAGTCGGGATATAACTCCGGGATGAGATCATGTACAGTAACAACGATTGGCTTTTTGCCTTTCATCCGCTTCATGTAACCGGCATTGTCGGCTGTAAGATGGATTACATCGCTGTCGTTATTTTTAAGCCGCCAAAGCGCCACAAGCTCATTAAAGGCCCCTAAAGTCCTCAGTCCTTTAGTTGTTCCGATCAGGTCATCCACCTTTTTTAAGGGGAATGAATTAAGATAAAACGCACCGTTGCCGGGCCCGAAGTAGGAATTTCTATAAAATAAAGCCCAATTATCTACTTCGCAAAGGTTATTTTCAATCAATGCCCGTTTCAACGCGTAAAAATACCTGGAGATACCTCCTACTTTTTGTGTTAAGAATATTTGATGGTCAAAGTATACCTTCATAGAGCGATCGGTTATATTTTATTTATTGTAATTGTTTTTGGTTGTTTTTAGGTCGAGTAATTGATCTTTGATATTTTTCCTGCTCATATGCAGGTTTAGTTTTCGTCGAAAATGTCCCATCGATATATTTCTATTTTCCTCCGGGGCCAAGGGTACGCTTTCTGCTTCCCCGACGGGGTCTGAGTAACGATACAAAAAGAAAAAACATATGGTGAGCGAAATTAAAAATATGGATTCGCTAAAGCCCAGCACAAGGATCATGAGTAAACAATACAGGCTTATTTCGGTGGTCGTGAATTTTCGGAAAAACAAATAACACCTGCTTAAAAAGAAGACTAATCCGATTAAACCAAATTTTGCCATATATTCAAAAATCCCGTTTGAAATGTTAATATTCTTAAGGATCGGAACAGTCTCTTCGTAAATATTTGAAACGCCCCATATCATATTGGCGCCAAATAACTGGCACAAATAGATCATGCTCGAAAACCGGTTCAATGGCATCTGCTGGCCGTGTTTATAATACCATCCGCTCAAGAACTCGATACGCGTCATGTCCTGCGAATCATTGGCATAAATAAAACTTATTTTGTTCACCAAAAAAGGCAACTGGAAGGCAAGTACCAACGCAACCGGAACTATAAAAAACATTAGTTTACTGAATTTTACCCCATTTGCCCGGAAGTATAAAAAGATAACTACCCATAAGGCGATGTATGACGTGGTTGACAGGGTAGTAGCAACAGCCAGCCCCAGCCAAATGGCCTTTTTATCAAAAGTAAACCCGTTGGTTAGCAGGCGCATCAAAAGCGCTATGTTTAAAAAAAAACCAAACGCACCCGGCTCCCACGAAAAACCTGAATTTCGGATGGCATGGACTTTAACATAGGTAAACACCAAAAAATTGGTATATCCGCCGTTGATATGCGGCGGCAGGTTAATGAACTGCCCGATGGCGTAAACCAGGTCACCTGATATCAACTGCAAAAAATAAAAGGGCAACGAAATGATAGCTAACTGTATGATAACCTTTGTTAAGTAGTAAACCGATTTTTCCTTTACAACGGCGCAATAAAGAAAGCTTGTAAGAATGAATTTGAACAGAAATAAAATGTCGCTGGCCCAAAACCCTACCGATAAGTGGGTAAGGAAAAGTGCCCGGATAGTACAGAATGTGATATAAATGACAGAAAAGCCCGCAAACAACTTAACATCGCTTTTGGTAAATCTTCCCTTTTCCAGGCCGACCCAAATGATGGTTAGATCGATTAAAATCCACCAAATATTTGAGAAATAAAAAAACGAACCCCTTGAGGAAAGAAAAACAAAAAGAAGAGTGATAAAATAGTACATCTTCGCGGCTATTGTTTCAATTCATTTGTTGTTTCATTTTTGAGATGCCTATTCCTCTCCTGCTATTGATACCACGGCGGTTTGTAAATGGTATCTCCGGCTCTTCGATATATTCTTCATCTGCTTCATCTGTTTCGGGCTCCGAATAATAGTATAAAAAGAAAAAACACATCATTAAAGGGATCAAAAATATTTGTTCGCCAAAGCCGAGGATAAGTATTACCACCAAGCAGTATAAACTTATTTCTATGCTTTGTGTGAATTTTTTGAACAAAACGTAACATCTGCTGAGTAAATAAGCCAACCCGATGAGCCCGTACTTGGCCATAAATGCGAAGATGCCGTTTGAAATATTAATGGTTTTAAGAATCGGGACAGAGTCTTCATAAATATTTGAAATCCCCCAAATTAAATTGCTGCCAAATAACTGGATCAGGTACAACATGCTTGAAAACCGGTTCAGGGGCATTTGCTGCCCCCGTTTATAATACCAGCTGCTCAAAAAATCAATATTGTTCATATCCTCCGAATCACGATTATAGATGTAGGCTATTTTTTCGAATAAAAAAGGAAGCTGAAATATTAAAATAAACAACACCGGCACTATGAAGATCAGTAATGTAGCTAGCTTTACCCCGTTAGCACGGAGAAAAATAAACGTAATAACCAGCAACGCTATAAACGATGTGGTGGACAGTGTAGTTATAATTGCTACAACAACCCATTTTACCTTTTTGTCAAGAACAAAATTATTGGTAAGCAAGTGCATCAGCAAACCCATATTAAGGAAGAACCCAAATGCACCCGGCTCCCACGCAAAGCCTGAATTTCGTATAGCATGGAGCTTTACGTAGGTAAATATTATAAAATTGGTATACACATCATCGTGAACATGAGGTGGCAAATTGATAAGCCGCCCCAATTTGTAAACCAGGTCTCCGGAGACCAACTGTAAAAGATAAAAGGGTATTGAGATCATAGCCAGGTGGATGATCACCCTGGTTAGATAAAAAATAGCCTTATCCTTTAAAACGGCACAATAAAGAAAACTGGTGAGAATAAATTTGAATAGGAAAACCACATCGCTTATCCAGAAACTTATCGGAAGGTGAACAAGAAACACGGAACGGAATGTGCAAAACCCAATATAAAGCGATGAAAAGATCAATAATAATTTAAAATCCTTTTTTGTAAATCGCCCTTTTTCAAGACCCACCCAAATAATGATCAAATCAATTAAAAACCACCATATATTTGAGAAGTACAGAAAACACCCCTTAGCTGAAAGAAGAATAAATAGAACTGTTATAAAGTAATACATAATACAGCTAATTATTTATAACCACAATTTGTTCGGCATCAATTAACTCCCGCTCATTTAACTGGGGGTCTAGTTTCAATACCGAACTAATTTCCTTTCTCCACATAACTACTTGCACCATTGCCCAAATAATACTTGCATATACAAGTGAGTTTAGTCCGAAATGCAGATACCTGATAAAAAACAACACCACCGGAATATGTAACATGGCGGTTATAATAGAAACGATGGATTGCATTTTAACTTTGCCGGTGCCGTTTAATACTATAGCATACATTGCTGTAAATAAATTGGCCCCGAAATATATAGCCATAACCAAACTTAACATTAGCGGTACATGTATTTTTTGACCTACCCAAATGTTGAATACAGGTTTCACCAAAACCAGTTGGACAATTATCACCAATAATAACAGGCACGAAATTTTGAGTAATTTTGAAATACTCGTCCTTATCCAGGTGAAGTCATTCAGCGCAAAAGCATTAGTGAAGGCGCTCCAATATGTTGCCAGGATTATATTAAAGACCAAACCGGCTGTTGAGAAATATTTAAACAACAAATTATAAAGCGTAACATCCGAACCGCCAAACTCGCGGGTTATGATTAATTCGGTTGTAGAATAAAGAAATACACCGGCAATCTGCACAATAAAAAATGCAAAACTAAGGCCGAAGAGCGACTTGCTCTTTTTTAAATCAACATGCTTTACAGATGGCTTTATGTTGTTATATCTCACCTTGAATAAAATTATGGTGTAAACAAACATTACAAAAACAGGAAGTATGGTTTGCGCAAATGCCATTGCAACCATTGAGCCCTGCAAATATTTACTGAAAAAAATAATAGGTATAAGCGGGACAAAATTGCATATCAATTGAATCTGATTCGCTTTGTATATTTTTTGATCGCCCTGAAGTATTGATGAAATAGGTTTTAATATAAACTGTAGTGATAAGCCCACAAAAACGGTCATCATGGTATACAGCAGTTCCTGTTCATTTAGTTTAGTGTTGAAAACCGAATTCCAGTTTATAAACCTTAACCCGAAAACTGTGAACAGGATGATCGGGATCATGATCATAAAAAGGATAACGTAAGTAGACGACACTGCTATTTTAGCCTGATCGTAATCCTTTATTGCCAAATATTCCGCAACTTTATTCCGCAGGCCATTTGCAAGCCCGATGTCCAGTATACTTACCCATCCCACCGTAGACGAAATGGCAAGCCATATTCCGTATTTGCTGGTGTCCAGTAATTTTAAAGAAAACGAAATAACCAGGAACGAAACTACAATGCTTACTGCCCTCAATAAAAAGGACATAATAATATTAAATGTAACATTCCCCGTCCGTGCCTTATTTGCCTTAAATAAAGATCCTATATATTCCTTAACCAACTTTACCACGTAATTATTTTTATACTTTATTTTTTTATCAATTAAATAGGGAATAACCTATTTATAAATTTCCACTTTCATAACCAGTTAATCTCCTAATGGTTTTAAAACAGGCCGCAATAATTCAATTTATTTAACCCTGATGTAATTGATTATCACACCCAGAACGAGTTGACGCTGTTGGTCAATATCCGGCACTTAATGATCTAAATAATCCTGAAACGGGTGATAAGATCATCACCCGCTTTCCAGCTAATTATACGGTCGTTCATACTACATCTGCCTTCCGGTTGCTATAAACAACCGGAAGGCAGATGACGGTTGTTTGCCAAATTTACCGAACGGTTATATGCTGGTTTTTCGGATCACACAGTGACCACCTTTTTATGCCTATTATGGTTATAAGCAGTCAATCTATCTTTAATCCTTAAGAAGAATATTTCAAAGGTGTTAAATGAAACAAATGCTATCGCGATGGTAAGGATGAGCGATATAAAACATATTAAAATTTCCGTATAAATATTGACTGGTAAACGGCATACCGTAGTAACAAATTTTATCGCCGGTATAACAGTGAGCAGGTGGTACATATAAATGCCGTAAGATATTTTCCCTAAATAATTTAATGTGCGATTTGGTATGTTAATTATCGTATCGGGGTTGGTTGAAATGTTAAGTATTATCAGCATAAAAATTATCGCGTAAACCTGGTAGGGAACCACATGATGAAAAAATATAAGTATTACAAAGATCGACCATGTGAAAATTTGAAAGCTCCTGGAATACAACGTTTGAAGCAACCAGGATCGTTTTACAAACAGATGGGCTCCGATGGCGCCTATTGCCATCGCATCAATTTTGAATGAAGCCCAAAAAGTAAAAAACTTATTTATTTTAAAAATCAATGTGTAGAGTACTGAATTGATTTCTAATATGTGATATTTTACCAACATTGTTAATCCCCTGGCAACGATGCCGTTACTGAGCAAATACATAATAACAATAATATATAGGATATACATAAAGTAATGCTTACTTCTTATCAGCCAGGGCCATAAAAGGTAAAATTGCTCTTCAACACCGATTGACCATGTTGGGTTAGCATACCCTAACGACGTGGTGCTTAATAAGGCAACATTCGGAGCGATCAACAGCAGTAATATAATATTCAGTACCAGGTGCTTCCCTGCATCAATAACATTTGGCGGGCCGTCGATAAAAAAGTAACTGCTGAAATTAAAATACGAAAAAGCCAATATTACGATTAGAAAATATAACGGCCATATCCTGAAAATTCTTTTCAGATAGAATTTCTTAATAGAGATGTGTGCACGCTCTTCCTTTTCAACAAGTAATAAATAGGTAATTAAAAAGCCGCTCAGTACAAAAAAAAACACCACTGCAAGATCACCATGCTCAAAAGGAAAAAATATTAAAGGCGCGTTTTTATAATGATTTGCAAGAAGGAATGCGTCGACATGATAAAACACCACTGTTGCAGCGGCAAAAAATCGTAACGGATCTAAATTTGGTAAATGTTTATTCATTATCCAGGCGCAGGAATAAGTTGTATGATTCAGTTGAAGTGATTTTCATTGTATGTTTTTTCGTTTAATGGCTGGTAAAGCATCCGGCGCACTTTTTTAACAGCTATTGCTGCACCGGATGCCTAGCAGTCATATCACGTTTATACCGACCCAAGTTCGAAAACCTTAATGCAATTAAGTGAGACTGCATTGATGTTTGACTTATATATCAAACCGGCACCTTTTTGTTATAATAGTAGGTTTCATATTTATATCCTTCGCCGTCCCTTCCTTCAGCTAAACCGTTAAACACAATATTCATGTTTGGCAGCATCTCCCCAGCATACAGCTTTTGAATAAAAGGCAGCAAGCTTTTTGATGTATGGTTATAACGAACCACAAATAGTGTAACATCGCAGGACGCGGCAATTATAAAAGCATCATTTATACTATGCACCGGCGGAGTATCAACCAAAATATAATCATAGTCCGGCTTTAATTCTTCCAGTAATTCTTTAAATTTATTTTGATCCAGCAGTTCGGAGAAGTCGTCGATGAACTCGCCGCACCCGATAATGTCCAGTTCGGGGTACCCTGCAGGCTGCTGCACGACCGACTTCCGGCTTGCCTTCCCTGCCAAATAATCGGATAATCCTTTTGACCCGGGCAAATTGAACATTTGGGATATTTTAGGTTTATAAATATCCATTTCCAATAAAATAACCCGCTTGCCCGACTTGGCCAGCGAAACGGCCAGGTTGGTACTTACAAAGCTTTTCCCCTCGTTCGATAAACTCGACGTGATCATGGTAACAAATCCCTTTTGCCCTTCCGGGTTGAGGAAATTAAGCTGCGTTCGTAAGTGCCGGAATTGCTCGATCAGTGTAAAACTGAACTTGTTTTTTTCGTTGTTGAGCACAATTTCCGAAGGCAGTTTTACATAGCTTATTTCGGCAAGTAAAGGCACCTCGGTTGCATCTTCAATATCCCGGCGCCTGGTAATGTTGTTTTTAACTATGTCTTTAGCATAAATATAGCCGCCCGGAAAAATCAGCCCAAGTAAAAATGCAATGGCGAAAGGGGTGTATTTTTTTGTGGCGCTTGGCGGCACGGTGTAGGCCATATCCACCATGCGTGCATCGTGCATGGCCGAAGCATAGCGTAAGGATATCTCTTCGCGCTTTTGCAGCAGATAGGTGTACAGGTTCTCTTTTACTGATTGCTGGCGGTTTAGGTTTCCCAGTTGTTTTTCGTGCCCCGGTACGCTTTGGATAGACGACTGAACATGGGCCTTGTATGATTGCACCTGGTTGCGGGCAGCAATTAAATTTGATTTGATATTCCTGATATTTTCCTTGATCGCTTGTTTAACCGATGCGATCTGTTTATTTATTGGCTCAAATGCAGGGTTGCCTGCCGGCGTGTTGCCCAGCATTTCCGTTCTTTTCAACTGCAGGTCGGATAATTTTTGCACAAGAGATACCAGGCCCGGATCGGATATCCCCATGGTCGACGGAACGTTCTGGTCGCTATTACCCGGGGTGTTTACATAGCTCTCCAGGTTGTTAATTACATTTAACTGTACATTAATATCATTCAGCTTGGCGCTATTGGCCTGGGCATCCTGCAGGTATATTTGCGATTGTGCGTTCACATCCGTTATGCCATTTCCGCTGCGGTAGCCGGCTACCCTCGTTTCGGCTATGTTAAGTTCGCCGCGCAACGAATCCAGCCGTTTGTCTATGAAGCTAAGCGTGCTTTTGGTAATATTATTTTTTTGCGCAACCTCGCCCTGGTTGTAAAAGTAAATAAGGTTGTTAACAAAATCCTCGCCCCTTTCCGGAACCTGGTCATTGAGCGAAATTTCGATAACCGACGTCATTTTTTCGATAAGGGCGACGCTAAGCGATTTTTGATATGCGGTAACCGTAGCTTCGGGGTTATTTAAAGTAACCTGTATGGTTTTACCGATAAAGTTTGACAGGCCAAGTGAGCGGCTTATACTCCATATGCCTAAACTATCGCTGATGGTTTCGCCAAATTGATGTTTGCCCGGCTGCTGGTTAACCGAATAGGTTTTTGCGTCAATTATATGCACATCAAGCTTTTGGGTCGACATCGCATCGTATAACCTGAGTGCTTTGAACCTGATCGGTGAATTATGATATAATTCGTCTTTTTTAAAGCCATCCGCTGACTTGTAACTTATCCATAGCTGTAAATGTTCTGCAACTCGTTTTACAAGCTGGCGCGATTTTAATATCTCGATCTCATTCTCCACTACCTTTGGTTCGCTAAAAAGATCGAGCTGCTGCAAGGCCGATTTTTCATCACTCGGCCTGTCTTTATTATCCTCCATTTCCAGCGATGCCTTAACGGTATAAACCGGTTTTTGAAGTTTATAGAAAATAAAAGCAATGATCATTGCTATAAGCACCGATATCAGGAAAAGCCACCAATACCGGCTATAGGTAATTAATATTTCTCTGAAATTAATGGCATCGTTATCGCCTTTTTTCTGGCGGGCGCCTGTATTCATAAATTGTTTAGCGGCCATGTCTTAATATTTCCTTAATAATAGTAACGAAACGATAATAGAAGTAACAGCGCTTACAGCTGAAATAGCTAAAGTTGTGGTACGGTAACTTCTGTCAACCGTATCATATTTGTTTCTATCCGGTTCGATGTACAAAATGTCATTGTTTTTTAAATAGTAATAGGGCGAATTGAACAGGTCTTTTTGTGTTAGATCGATTGTATAATATTGTCGTTTCCCATCCAGCTCCCTGATCAGCAAAACATTCTTCCTTTTGGCAGTAATATTCAGATCGCCGGCAAGGCTCAGCGCCTCGTTGATATTGATATGCTGGTTGGCAATTGTATAAACATCAGGCCGCAACACATCACCCATTATCGAAATTTTAAAGTTTATAATGCGGACGTTAACAATAGGCTTGGTTAAATAAGTAACCAGGCTGTTGCTCAGCTGTTTTGCAACCTCGTCGGTTGTTAGCCCCTTTACATTCACAGATCCTATAAATGGCACCTGGATGTTGCCGCTCGGGTCAACCATATAACCATATACAGGGTTGACGGTAACAGGCTCGCTGTTATTACCCATAGGGCGGTTCAAACTGGTACCGAACACCGCTGAGCCATCGGGCGTAGTAGTGTTCACATTAATTCCAAGTATATCGCCCGGCTGTATCTTTAAAGGCGAATAATTGTTAATTGCCTCTTCGGTAACGCGCGACCGGTCGAGATTTTGATAGTACGGGATATTTTTATACGCGTGGCACGAGCTTAAAACGGCTATTATCGCAATAGAATACAGTTGTAAAATTTTTCTTTTCATATCAGTAGGTATCTCGTTTTTATTACTTTTTTCCACGGATAACATTGCGCATAAAAAATTGTTTACCGGTTTATGATAAAATACAATTTGGGGAACTTGTGAGACGAGGAATTGACAGGACTGATGTTCGGGGGGGGGCAGGGTTTATGAAATAGTGTTGCTTATAAACACGAAACCCGGACTCTTTTAAGAATATCCGGGAGAATAGCTATACGGAAGCGCAGACATAGCACTTTAATACCTACCAATATTAAAAGATGCCAAGCAAATAATGACTAATCAGGCACGTTTTGAATCGAGCCTGTTAATTAACATCAGTGCAATATTGGTCAATACAAGAGTCCAGATAATAGCAGTCATATCTTTTAAATTAATGTACAGGTGTATGAAGAAAGAGGGCCTAATCGGTTACAAAACTTAACATTTTGTTAATATCAAAATTAAAAAATTAATTTTTACAAAACAAAATTTTATTTAAATTAATTCTATTGCACCATTTTATTAGCGCAATAGGAGCTTGCAAAGGCTTCGGGCTTGGCCTTGAATACAAAACCCATCGACAATATGTACCCCATGGCCTCGTGCAAGGCTTGGTTTGATTTAAACATGGGGTTGGTATTGATATCGGCGTGAACTTCGAGGTCGACATCATACAGGTCGAGCAGGTCGCAAAGCTTATAGGCAATATCGATAGACTTTTGCACCTCGCTCAGCATGCGTTCCTTAATGCTCATCTTTTGGGAAGTACGCTCCTGCTGGATAAACATAAACCCGCCGCGCTGTTCGCGCAAAAACACAATAACCGTAGCAAAATCCGTAACACTCCCCTTAACCTGCGAATCTGTACCGATACAAACCTTTAGCTTATTGCCCAGACCTGTTTCGCGTTCGATGGCCCTTTCAACTTCTTCTAAGATGGGCGATTGGATCACCTCACCACTAAATTTTCTCCAGATCATAAATTTATTTTTAGGGTTAAATTTCGTCTGACCTTTTTACGGTCTATAAAAATAAGCGATAAGATTCCATATTAACGTCAATTTGATATGATTTATTTGTTAACATTAGACTGAATATTAACAGGTTAGTTCGGAAAATGTGGGGGTGTGGGGATGTGCGAATGCGCAAATTTGAAAATGCGGGGAAGCAAGAAACGTCCGGAATGAAAGATTTACGAAGTTTTAAAAACTTCGTAAATCTAAAATTCAGCCTACACTGTCAGCTTCTTATACTTAATCCTCTTAGGCGCTATATCACCCAGGCGTTTTTTACGGTTCTCTTCATAATCCGAGTAGTTGCCTTCAAAAAAGTAAACCTGCGAATTGCCTTCAAAGGCGAGTATGTGGGTACAAATACGGTCTAAAAACCAGCGGTCGTGGCTGATCACTACGGCGCAGCCGCCAAAGTTTTCCAGGGCTTCTTCCAGTGCGCGTAAAGTATTAACGTCAATATCGTTGGTAGGCTCATCCAGCAGCAGCACGTTCGATCCTTTTTTTAGCGTGATGGATAAATGCACCCGGTTGCGTTCGCCGCCCGATAATACGCCCACCTTCTTTTGCTGATCCGCGCCGTTGAAGTTGAATTTGGAAACATACGCCCGCGAATTGAGCGGTTTGTTGCCAACCAGGATAGTTTCCTGGCCGTTAGTAATATTCTCCCAAACAGATTTATTCGGGTCGAGGTCATCATGCAACTGGTCAACGTAACCCAGCGCTACGGTTTCGCCCACCCTGAATGTGCCCGAATCGGGCTGATCCTGCCCGGTGATAAGACGAAAAAGCGTGGTTTTACCTGCGCCGTTCGGCCCGATGATGCCTACGATACCGGCCGGCGGCAACGAGAAGCTCAGGTTATCAAACAACAGCTTGTCGCCGTATGATTTACTTACGCCATTGGCCTCAATAACAATGTTTCCTAATCGTGGGCCGGGCGGGATAAACAATTCCAGTTTATCTTCCCTGTCCTTGGTTTCCTCTGATGCCAGTTTTTCATAATTGGATAAGCGCGCCTTTGATTTGGCATGACGGCCTTTCGGCCCCATGCGTACCCATTCCAGTTCGCGCTCAAGCGTTTTCTGGCGTTTGCTTTCGGATTTATCCTCCTGCGCCAGACGTTTGGCTTTCTGGTCGAGCCAGGATGAGTAGTTTCCTTTCCAGGGTATGCCTTCTCCCCTGTCGAGTTCCAGTATCCATCCGGCAACATTATCCAAAAAGTAACGGTCGTGTGTTACGGCAATTACTGTTCCTTTATATTGCTTTAAATGCTGCTCCAGCCAGTCGATCGATTCAGCGTCGAGGTGGTTGGTCGGCTCGTCCAGCAATAAAACATCCGGCTCCTGTAAAAGCAAACGGCAAAGCGCCACCCTGCGGCGTTCGCCACCCGAAAGCACTGCAATTTTGGTATCGGGGTCCGGGCAGCGCAGGGCATCCATCGCACGCTCAAGCTTTACATCAAGCTCCCAGGCATTTACCGCGTCAATCTTATCCTGTAGCTCGCCCTGGCGCGCCATTAGCTTGTCCATTTTATCGGCATCCTCGTAATATTCGGGCAAACCGAATTTTTCGTTGATGTCCTCATATTCCTTCAATAAAGCGGTGGTTTCGGCCACGCCTTCTTCTACAACTTCTTTAACGGTTTTTTGCGGGTCCAGCTCGGGCTCCTGGCTCAGGTAACCTACGGTATATCCCGGCGAAAAAACGACTTCGCCAATATTGGTTTTATCGATCCCGGCTATGATTTTCAGCAGCGACGATTTACCGGAGCCGTTTAAACCGATCACGCCGATCTTGGCGCCGTAAAAAAACGACAGGTAAATATTTTTTAAAACTGTTTTTTGCGGAGGATAGACTTTACTAACCCCAGCCATTGAAAAAATTATTTTTTCGTCAGACATCTGTATAATTAGTGATTTAGTGAATTGCTGATTTGGGTACGGATACAAGGACAAATATGATGATAATCGATGTATTCTAAAGAAAATTCCTTTTTTGGTGGGAAATGAAATCTCTTTGAAATCTTTATGCGTATACAGCAACAAGCTGTAACTTTGATTAATGCCGTATTGTCATAGTGCTTGACTAATTTGTCCGCTTTTGTCGCATTTTGGTCAGGGTTGCGTATAGGTATTAAACTATTGTATCAGGATTGTATCAAAAGATCAGGTTCCGGCGTTTTTTTATTGAAAAATACTTGCAATTGCGGGTTTTATCTATAAAATTGCCAAACGAACAGGAAAGTTTGATAGATTGCGTATCATAACAATGTCTGTTTATTTAACAGGCAAAAAGTTGGCAATACTATTGTTAATATGTGTAAAACAACTCGTCCTGAATTTTGAAACAAATTGATACATTAGGACGTTAATAATCGGAAGGATATATATGGAAGCTAAATTTTCGCCGCGGGTTAAAGATGTTATACAATATAGCAGGGAAGAGGCACTTCGCCTGGGCCACGATTATATAGGTACAGAGCATCTTTTACTAGGCCTTATAAGGGACGGAGACGGCGTAGCTATTAAATTACTGAAGGAATTAACAGTAGATACCGTTAAGTTAAGACGTTCGGTTGAAGATGCCGTAAAAGGCACCATCGGCACCAATGTACATATCGGGAGCATCCCGTTAACCAAACAAGCTGAAAAAGTTTTAAAGATAACTTATCTTGAAGCTAAGATATTTAAAAGCGATGTGATCGGGACCGAGCACCTGCTGTTGTCCATTCTGCGTGATGAGGATAACATCGCATCACAAATATTAATGCAGTTTAACGTGAACTACGAAATTTTTAAAGGCGAAGTCGAGTCGCATAAGAATGATGTGACCGACGAAATGCCGGGCTCACCCACAGGCGGCGATGATGACTTTAAAGAAGAAGAATCATTTAGCCAGCCAAAAAAGGTATCCGACATTAAATCAAAAACCCCGGTACTTGACAATTTCGGCCGCGATTTAACTAAAGCTGCCGAAGATGGGCGTTTAGACCCCATTGTTGGCCGCGAGAAAGAGATTGAGCGCGTATCGCAGATACTGTCGCGTCGTAAAAAGAACAACCCTATTTTAATAGGTGAACCGGGCGTTGGTAAATCGGCTATTGCCGAGGGACTGGCGCTGCGCATAGTACAGCGTAAGGTTTCGCGTGTTTTATTCAACAAGCGCGTGGTTACGCTCGACCTGGCATCACTTGTTGCCGGTACAAAATACCGCGGCCAGTTTGAGGAACGCATGAAAGCGGTGATGAACGAACTGGAAAAATCACCCGACGTTATTTTATTTATCGACGAGATACACACCATTGTTGGCGCCGGCGGCGCTTCAGGGTCGCTTGATGCCTCGAATATGTTTAAGCCCGCCCTTGCCCGCGGAGAGATCCAGTGCATTGGCGCGACAACGTTAGATGAATACCGCCAGTATATTGAAAAAGACGGCGCCTTAGACCGTCGTTTTCAAAAAGTAATGGTTGAGCCGGCTACGCCTGATGAAACCATCGAAATACTGAACCGGATAAAAGAGAAATACGAAGAGCATCACGGGGTTACTTATACCCCCGAGGCCATAACTGCCTGCGTTACTTTAACCACAAGGTATATTACCGACCGGTTTTTACCGGATAAGGCGATAGACGCGTTAGACGAGTCGGGCTCACGTGTTCACTTAACCAATATCCATGTGCCGCAAAACATTTTGGATATCGAGCTGAAGATCGAGCAGATCAAGGTTGAAAAGAACAAAGTGGTACGCAGCCAGAAGTATGAGGAAGCGGCTAAACTGCGCGATACCGAAAAACATTTGCTTGAAGAACTGGAGCAGGCAAAAGCCATCTGGGAAACCGAGACAAAATCAAAACGCTATACCGTTACCGAAGATAATGTTGCCGAAGTGGTATCCATGATGACCGGTATCCCGGTACAACGGGTTGGCCAGGCCGACAGTCACAAGCTGCTGAACATGGCCGAAACGGTTGGCAGCAAGGTGATCGGGCAGGAAGAAGCAATAAAGAAATTAACTCGCGCCATACAGCGTACACGCGCCGGCTTAAAGGATCCTAAAAAACCGATTGGTTCATTTATATTCCTTGGCCCTACCGGTGTTGGTAAAACCGAGCTGGCAAAAGAGCTTTCGCGGTTTATGTTTGACACCGAGGATGCGCTGATACAGATAGACATGAGCGAATACATGGAAAAATTTGCTGTATCGCGATTGGTTGGAGCGCCTCCGGGCTATGTTGGCTACGAAGAAGGCGGACAGCTTACCGAAAAGGTACGCCGCAAACCTTATGCGGTGGTGTTGCTGGATGAGATCGAAAAAGCACACCCGGATGTATTCAATATCCTGTTACAGGTATTAGACGAAGGTCAGCTGACCGATTCACTCGGCCGTAAGGTTGATTTCAGGAATACGATCATCATCATGACCTCAAACATCGGTGCACGCCAGTTGAAAGATTTCGGCCAGGGTGTTGGTTTCACCACGCTTGCTAAAACCACGCAGGCTGATGCACATTCAAGAGGTGTTATAGAAAACGCGCTGAAACGTGCCTTCGCCCCTGAGTTTTTGAACCGTATCGACGATGTGATCGTGTTTAACTCATTAGGTAAAGACGAAATATTCAAGATCATCGATATCGAGCTGGCCTACCTGTTTAACCGGGTACACTTGCTGGGTTATAAAATTGAATTGACACTTGCCGCCAAGGAGTTTATCGCCGATAAGGGTTACGATTCGCAATTCGGTGCACGCCCACTAAAACGCGCAATCCAGAAATACCTGGAAGACCCCATTGCTGAAGAAATACTGAAAGGCGAGCTGAGCGAAGGTGATACGATGGAAGTTGATTACGATAAGGAAACCAACGAAATAAAGATCATCGACCGAAATAAAGGCGAAAGTAAAAAGCCCGAGCAGGAAGAAGAACAGAAATAAATTATATCTCATACTAAAAAAACCGTCATGCTACAAGCATGATGGTTTTTTTTTGCAGCAAAAGTTTAATTATTCAGGCATGTAGCGTTCCATCTTTTTTAATCGTAAAGGCTTAAAAAGGACTTATATGGTTAAGAAGCTGCCCGTCCTGCTATTGTTGGTGTTGGTTTTATTTTACTGTTGCAATAAGGGTAAAATAAGGCCTGCTTGCTCGCCCCAGGTTTGTACAGATGTTTTTACCAGCATCGGTATCCATTTTGTGGACAAGCAGGGGCAGCCTATCTCGGTTCAAAATTTCCAGGCCATAAATTTGCGTACACATTCAACTATCGGCCCAACCTTGGCCGGTTACGGCACATTAGTGATAGGGTATTATATTATTGCTGATGACGGGGACCTAATGAAACTATCAACCGCGGTCGATGATATACTAGTGTCAGGAACGGATCCTGCAACCAATCAAACGAAAACAGTCGTTATAAAAATAGCCGGCGGCTGCACCTGCCACGTTTCCAAAATCTCCGGGGTTGATCAAATCATGTTCGATTAATTTGAAAATTTGGCGATTTGAAAATTTGAAAATAATTCAGGCATCTTCAAATTAAACACGCTTTTCTACCCTATCATAAAATCCGCCAAACGTATTGGCTCTTACCCCTTCCTCATTTAAAAACTCGCCCGGGAACCCTAATTCAATAGCGCTGGCTTCGTTTAACTTGCGGATGTGCTCTTTGCTGAGCTGAACATCAATTGTTTTGAGGTTATCTTCAAGCTGACTCAATTTGGTAGCGCCAACTATCGGGATAGATGAAAAGCCTTGCTCTGTAGTCCATTTAAGTGCAACATTACCTGCCGAAATGCCTAACTCATCGGCTATAGCGACAACCGCTTTGGTGATTTTTGTACTCCGGTCGTCCAGCCGCTTGCTTTCGGGCTTTATACGGCCTTGTTCACCCCGCAGGTACTTGCCGGTCAGCACCCCGCCCCCAAGCGGCGCCCAGGGCGTAACAGTCATCCCGAAATGGTTGGCCATCGGTATCAGCTCCCGTTCGGGTGTGCGGGCGATCAGGCTATATTCTACCTGTAAAGCAACAAACTGGCTCCAGCCCATTAATTCGGCTAATGTATTTCCTTTTGAAACAACCCAGGCGGGCGTATCGCTGATGGCAGCATAGTTTACCTTTCCCTGCCTGATCAGGTCATCCATCCCGCGCAAAACTTCATCAATAGGCGTCAGGTCGTCCCAAATGTGCAGGTATAGGATATCCATAAAATCGGTTTTCAAGCGTCTGAGGCTTTCCTCCACGCTGCGCATCATGTTTTTACGGTTATTGCCCGATGCATTGGGATTGGTAGTATTATCCTTTAATGTATACTTGCTTGCCACCACGAAGTAATCACGGTCATGACGACCAAGGTACTCCCCGATTATCTTTTCGCTGGTGCCCAACTTATAAACATTTGCGGTATCGATAAAGTTGCCGCCGGCATTTGCAAAACTGTCCATAATGGCAAAGCTGGTCTCCTTATCGGCGCCCCAGCCGGCTTCGGTACCAAAGCCCATAGTACCCAGACATAGTTCCGAAACTTTAAGGCCCGAGCGGCCCAGTAATTTATATTTCATAGGATTGATGTATTGAAGTGAGACAAATATCCGCTTTTAACGGCTTGAATCTTAAAATCAAAGCAATTATCAGCAATTGCTGAAACAATATGAAAGTGCCGGTGTAATATTTTAAATACTTATTCAAATGAAAATCATCGATCTCCATAAAAATATTACCCTGGATGAGCTATATGCTTTGTTGCAGGAAAAACTTAACCCGCAGTTTCAGCAGCAACGACAAAGCAACATCAGTTTTAATATTGAAAATGCGGGCACTTTCGTGGAAATTAACCAGCCGGCGCTTTATGAAGATTATTTATTCAGGATAGCAGTGAATGGTACAAAATTATTGATAACCAGGCATGCCGATTACATCGACGACGTAAACGCGCTTACCATAGAATCAGTTTTAAACGGCTTGTTTGAAGAACTGGCCGGGGACATAGGGATTACCTTTGTTTTGGAAGGATGATTAGGAAATTTCGGATGTACGATTTCGGATTTATTAACATTTAGATATGTGGGAAAATGCTTGCTTTAGGCTTCGCCTCTTTGCTTTCAGTTCTAATCTATCCGTTGATCCAGCTAAATTTGTACTCCAGCATAGGATTTTTCATTCGCTCAGCCACACGCAGTAAACGGTCAGGCAGGTTCATGATATAATCCCGGGCTTTTTCGCCGGTTTCATTGAGGTCGGCAATGCTTTCGATGTGCCAGTCAGCAATAAGCTCTTTTAAAATGTCAACATAGTCAATGGCGGTATAAATGCCAAGCCGTTGCGCCGCATCGGTAAAATGCCCGAAGGTTTGACCAAGTTTAAGACCAACTTCGCGTAAAAAGTGAGCCGGCATAACAATTTTTTTGCGCATCATATCCTCAAAAGCCAGCATGGCTTCGTTCGGATCAACTTCAAATATCTTTTCGATAAAATATTTATAAGCTTTAGCATGCCTGGCCTCGTCGCTGGCTATCACGCCACACATCTTTGATAATAATGTATCTCCGTCCTTTTTTGCCTGTGAGGCCACACGGCGGTGAGAAACGTTTGTAGCCAGTTCCTGGAAAGAGGTGTATATAAAATTGCGGTACGGATCGTGCCCGGTACCGATATCGAATCCATCAGAGATCAGATATTGGGTGGATACCTCCATCATGCGCATATTTACGCGGCCCGAGAGATATAAATATTTATTGAGCAGGTCGCCGTGGCGGTTTTCCTCGCCGGTCCAATGCCTTGTCCATTTCATCCAGCCGCCTTCTTCGTCCTTTGAGATACCTTCAACCATGGTCAACCACGATTCATAGGTAGGCAAAGCTTCTTCGGTAATGGTATCACCTATCAAAACGGCTATCAGGTCGTAAGATAATCCTTGTGCGCTTTCCTGCAGTTCTTTGATCTCGCTGAAAAAAGTGCTCCGTGATGAATCCGGTAAAAAATCGGAGGGTTGCCAGATCGTGTCAATGGGCTTTAAATATTCATGCATTTTCTCAAGCATGAACTTTTCGATATGGCTCATTACTTCACGGCGTTTTTCCTCAAAAAATAGCATGGGCGTTTGGTGTTTATAAAATTAGTCGGAGCTTCAACAGGATAGTTTCCTGTTTTAATAAACTCTGTGTAAAGGTAACGATTTAAAGCAAAAATAGTTCTATTATTTGTTTATCAATCAACATGTTGGCAATTAACTTACGGGGACACATTGCGCTGATTTTCAATCCAATAAAACAAGAAAGCCCCACATCGTTAGATGAGGGGCTTATCCTGATAAGATTTGGCACCGACCTACTCTCCCACGTTTTACCGCAGTACCATCGGCTCTGGCGGGCTTGACTTCTCTGTTCGGAATGGGAAGAGGTAGACACCGCCGATATAGGCAC